>ENA-OQVM01001322-OQVM01001322.1-marine-metagenome-genome-assembly--contig:-NODE-1322-length-33072-cov-6.837794_pt1 | contig 33072 bp, 27 predicted proteins | sample MGYA00237776_ERZ505498 | MGnify/ENA primary metagenome ERZ505498 (study PRJEB26159, sample SAMN06265151) | marine metagenome | isolation source: Helgoland LTER site | place: Germany:Helgoland, sampling...
CATGTCCCAAATGCATATCGAATCGAACTCAACGAGTTTGTTATCTTCAAATATTGCGACACCGAAATTCCTCAATCCCGGATCTACGCTAACAACGCGCATTTTAAAGTATATATGTGCCTTATATACTCTATAAAATGGACGAAAAGGAAACCGTAAAGCTGATTGGAGAGGAAACAGTGATTTTTACGATAGATGAAGAAGACTTTGAGCCTCCACAACAAACGAAGATGTCCAGGTTATGTACGAAGTTAAGCTCGGTATTTAAAAAACGGAAATACGTAGGGGTTTATAATTAATTTATTGTCGCCACCTTTTCCCACAGTCTGAACAGTAACAGAATATGGTTGCGCTTTCGTCCGCGCTCCTCGTTTGTTTTTCTATGCGGTGGATCTTCTGCCCTTTGCATTTGGGACACGTGATAGTAGCTTCAACCATTACTTCCTCTTTGGTTTCTTCTTCGGTTTCAGCGATGCCATCGACACCGCTGGCTATTCTTTCGAGTTCCTCTCGGGACATTTCAGTGATGTTTTTCACTGAATGTTCGTGCTGGTGATAGGAGGCTGAGAGGTCAGGAATGACCTTGTTAAGGAGGCTAGAAAAGACCCTTGCTTGGGTGGGCGTCCACTCTATATGGCCCTTAACAACCTCGTCAGCCAGTGTGAGATGCGTCTGCATCTTGCTTGCTATCTGTCCTCGTAGGTTCGCTACCTGATGGGGTGATAAAGCGACTTGGCCAGTGGCCGTTTAGACTGATATTCGGGTAGTTCTACTCATATATAGCTCCAGACGTTTTCATTTTTGCTCATCGGCGGTTAAGGCATTCCAGCGTACTGCGACAGCCTCGCGGCCCAGCCCTTCTAATAGGGCAATATTACGCTCAGGAATCTGCTGGGGCATATCGACATTTTCCAGTGCGGCGGTGACCATCTCTTCACGCAAAAAATGAATCAGCGGATAGGGCGAGCGATTACTAAAGTGACTGGCGCTATTTTTGTCTTCGCCATCAAACAGATACTGCGGATGAAAACTGGCCAGTTGAATGGTGCCATCTAGACCCAGCTCTTCCAACATGGCTTCGGCGTCGCCGAGAAAGTCTAGGTAGTCTTCGAAACTGTGCAGCATGTGGGGTATCACCAACAGGCTAGTGGCAATTTCGCCCTCGCTACTCTGTTGAATCAAATCCAGTTCTGAGAGAAAGGCATAGTGCAGCTGCTCGACATTATTAGCCTCGCAGACATTGATACGCAGAGCCGGATCGGCGATCAGGGGACGGGCAAAGGGACAGAGGTTGAGCTCGACAATAAAGCTCTGTAACCAGGCGCGGATATGTTTTTCAACTAGACTAGATTTAACCACAGACATATTTTTTAAGCGCTTTTAAAAGCGTCCTTTGGTACCGGCAATCAGCTGCCAGAAAAAACGCGATTATAGGCCTATTTTAGTGCAAAAGATGCTTTGCGTTTTTTAACTTTAGGAGTACTGTGGCGAAAATTTCAGCAGCCCCTTAATTGGACAAATTCGCCCATGCCTATACGTACTATGATCAACCTCTGGCCCCTGTTTATCGGACTCGCTCTGATCGGTCTCGCCGTGGGCGTGCAGAACAGTTTACTGGGTATTCGCGCGGAGCTTGAGGGCTTTGATGACTTTCTTATCGCCCTGCTGATGTCCTGTTATTTTGCCGGTTATATGATCGGCTCACGGCTGACGCCAGCGATGATTGAGCGGGTCGGACATATCCGCATCTTTGCTGCCCTTTCCGCAGTGGCCTCGGTGACCATTCTGGTTCACGCGATCTATGTCGAGCCATGGGCTTGGGCACTGATGCGCCTGCTTACCGGATTTGCCTTCTCGACTATCTTTGTGGTCGCCGAGAGCTGGCTCAACCAAGCCTCGAGCAATACCAACCGCGGACAGATCCTGGCTATTTATACCGCCATCCTGCTGTCGGGCATTTGCGCAGGGCAGTTTATGCTCAATCTTGCCAGCCCCGCGGGCTTTGAGCTGTTTATATTAATCTCGGTGATGGTCAGTGTTGCCGCCGTGCCGATCCTGCTCTCGGTAATCGCCACCCCGCCACCGGACGAAACCGAGCGGGTCAGCATCGGTCACCTCTGGCATCGCACGCCTATGGGTGTGACCGGCATTGTCCTGTGCCAGTGGGTGTCGAGTATTGTCTTTGGTATGGGCGCGGTGTATGCCACCAAACTCGGCTTTAGTATTGCTGAAGTGGCCAACTTTATGGGCGCGATGATGGCCGGCGGCATGCTCTTCCCCTGGCCCCTGGGCAAACTCTCCGACGCCATAGATCGGCGCTGGGTTATCGGCTATTCCTGCTTGGCCGCGGTGGTGGTGGCGATCATGATTAGCTTTGAGACTCAGGCTTCGGGAAGGCTCTATTTCCTGACCTTTTTGTTTGGTGGTTTCTCGCTATCGCTGTACTCATTGGTGGTTGCACTGACCAATGATCACCTGCGTCCGAGAGAAATTATTCCCGCCAGCGGCACGGTTATTTTGATCGCCGGTTTAACCTCGGTCACAGGCCCTATAACGGCAGTGTTCTGGCTTGAGATCTTCGGTTTGCAGTCGTTCTTTATTCTGCTCGCTTCCTGCTTGCTGTTACTTGGCGGCATCAGTATCTGGCGAGTGCTGACGATTCCCGCACTGCCTGCTGAGTACAAGGTTCAGAGTACATTACAGGCGGCGACTGTGCCAGTGGGCACGGTGTTGCACGTTGAGGAAGAGATTCCGGTGAGTGACGTAGAGGCCGCTTAGGCTTCTAAGCCAACATTATTGAGGCCTACCCCAACATTGAGGCGACGACAGTAGAAATTATTTTTTCTCTCGAATCGCCTCATAACCTTTGTTTAACGTCTTGATGCCAGAGCCAAGCACTTTCAATAAATTTACCTCTTTATACTGGCTATCAATCCTTTGTATTTCTTTTTGAAGCTGTCGCTGCTGTTCTAGCAAAAATTCAGAACGCCGACCAGATGAATCAATCATTGCCTCAAGATATTTCAGCTCAGAGGCGAGCTTTTCGGCCCTCGCCATATCCCGTTTAAATTTGGCTGCCACAGCGACTGGAGGAGGCTTAAACAGCACCGCTAAATCCCTTTCAAAGGGGCGTGGTGTTGCTCTACTGGAAGGTTGCAATCCGGCTTCATCGCAATTGCGAATTTCAGACTGCTTTTCAACAGGATTACACTTCAATGCCGCCGAATCCAAAAACTGATCAATTGCGGAGACCTTTGCATCAGTAGGCAAACCTTTAGGGCTAGCTGGAGAGATGACTGCCCTGGGAACTGAAAGGGGTTTAATCTTAGGTACGGCTTTGGGCACCGATTGCTTCTGGCGAGACGTACTGACCAACGGCACTGTCTCAGCATCTAAAGCCTGATTTTTTTGAGCTTGGGATTGAGTGGCAGCGGGCCTAGCTTGCTGAAAGTAAACGTGAACAGTTTGAGCAGGAATCAGCCTAACACTGTTGCCAAGGTTTTCCCTGCCCACAAAAAACACAGCGATTAGGCCATGTAACAGCACACTCAGTAACAGTGACTGCTTAAAATAACGAATTGGCGGCTCAGTTAATAAGCCAACGCTTACGCGCTCGCCAGCGATCATTGGGGTCGAAATCCTTTTCCGGTTAATCAAAGCTCTAGGTTCGACAGAAGGCAGTATAAAAGGTTCGAATACTGATGATCACATGGAGGTTAGGACCGCTCTAGGCGCGAGATCAAAAAGCGCGCACAATAAGCTCAATTGATCGCCCTCCAGAGCGGCAACGTAAACCCTTAACAAGAATAAAAATAATATAAAGGGAACACCCAAAATGTCACTGACTCCCAAGCTTCTTAGCGCAACATTAATAGCCACCCTAGCACTACTGACAACCAGCTGTGCCGAGAAATTCCCAGTCGCCGAGTATCAAAAACTCGGCGACAAATACAATGTAGTGATTGAGCGAGATATCCGCGGCGTGCCACATGTAATTGGCGATCGCGATGTAGATGCCGCCTTTGGTTTTGCCTACGCCCAGGCCGAAGACAACTGGGAGCTGGTCTATGACACCATCGACTTCTATCGCGGCACAGCAGCCAAAAGCAAAGGACCCGATTCTGCGATCACCGATTTTTTGGTCAAATGGCTGGGTATTTGGGACGATATTGATGCCCATTACGACACCGAGCTATCCCCTGAGATTCGCGCCTATATAGAAGCCTATGCCGATGGCTTAAATTACTATGCCGCCATAAACCCAGAGCGGGCCCTGGCCGAGCTGCCAGTTACCGGCAAAGATATTATCGCCGGCTATATGTTTCGCCATATCCTCTTCTACGGGTTTGATGGCGTCTTAAAAGAAGTTATGAGCAGCGAGCGCCGACAACCCATCAGTACCGCCAATGGCGTCACCTATGATGACCTGCCCATTGGTTCCAATGCCATGGCCATTTCACCGGCCAACAGCACCGACGGCGCAACACGTCTAGCCATTAACTCCCACCAACCCGCCACCGGTCCCGTGGCCTGGTATGAGGCGCATATTCAAAGTGGTGAAGGGCTAAATGCCATGGGCGGACTGTTTCCCGGCAGCGCCACCATTGGTGTTGGCTTTAATGAGAACATTGCCTGGGGCGCGACGGTTAATAAACCGGATCTGGTGGATGTCTATGTCTTGGATATAGATCCAGAAGATCCACTGCGCTATCGCATGGATGGTGAATGGCATGATCTCGAGGCGACCGAGCTGGAGATTAAGGTGAAGTTATTTGGCTTCTTGCCCTGGACCGCCACCGAGCTCGGCCTGCGCTCGGCCCATGGCCCGGTGCTGCAAACCGATCACGGCACCTACGCCATCCGCTATGCCGGTATGGGAAAAATGCGTCAAGTAGAGCAGTGGCTGGCCATGAACAAAGCCCAGAACCTCGAGCAGTGGCGCGATGCCCTGCGCATCCACAGCTTCGCCAGCTTTAACTTTGTCTACGCCGACCGCGACAGCAATATTATGTTTGTCCACAACTCCCTGACCCCAGTGCGGGTGGGCGGTTATGACTGGACCCAATATCTGCCAGGAGACGACAGCAGCCTGATCTGGCAGGACTATATGCCCTTCGACAAACTACCCCAGGTGATTAATCCCGAGTCCGGCTGGATTCACAGCGCCAATCAGAGCCCGTTCTTTATTACCGCCGAAGGCAGCAACCCCAAGATATCCGACTATCGTCTGGAAGATGGCTTTCCCACCCGCATGACCAATCGTGCGGTGCGCGGTCTGGAAATGTTTGCTGAACTGAGTCCGATATCTGAACAAGAGTTCTCGCAGATTAAGCACGACAAAAAATACAGCCCCAATTCTCGAGCGGTAAAGTTTCTCCAGGGAGCAATTGATCTGCCACTGACTGAGACGGGTAAAGAATCCTATCTCGATGCCCAAGCGGTGATTCGCGACTGGGATCTCTCCACTGATATTGAAAACCGTGGTGCCGCTATGTCCACCTGTGTGATCGGTGCCGAATGGCTCGCTGAGCAAAAGGGCGAACCAACACCCGATGTTGCCGACGCCTTTTATCACTGTGCCGACAGACTGATGGCTGCCACAGGCCGTGTCGATCCACTCTGGGGCGATGTTAACCGTCATGTGCGTGGCGACATCAACCTGCCAGTAGGCGGTGGACCCGATACATTACGTGCTATTTATGCTCTGGGTATGGAAGAAGATGGCTATCAAACCAACATAGCCGGCGACGGCCTCTACTACTTTGTCTCCTGGGACGGGGAAGGCGTGCAGAAAATTCGTGGCGTGCATCAGTTTGGCGCGGCGACACTGGATGCAGAGTCGCCCCACTACGGGGATCAGACTGAGGACTATGTCGCTGAGATTTTGCACGACCCACTATTTGATTCGGAGCTGCGCAAGGACAAGATCACTCGGCGCTATAAGCCGGGGGAATAGACAGCCAATAACAAAGTGCCTTTGCCGGTTATTGGCAAAGGCACGGCCCTCCTTGGATAAAGTCACGCCACAGAGATCCGAAAAACCTTTACCCCCAGTATCAGACTCTCGCACATCAGTGCGCCTAACGCAGACGATTACAGGCTTAAAGCTTTACAGATCGGAAAGGAAAGCAAATTTACCAACCCCGAAGAGTAGACGCATCACTACAGAACAGCTTTAATGCCGCAGTGAATCAGCAATCAATTCAACCCGTAGCGACAAGCACTCACAACAATAATAAGAAGAACTCTATGAGCAACCTTTTCGACCCGTTAACACTGGCCTCTGGTGCAACCCTCAAAAATCGTTTTATTCTAGCGCCCCTGACCAACTCCCAGAGCCATGTAGACGGCACCCTCTCTGACGAGGAATATCATTGGCTGACCAAGCGCGCCGAGGGTGGTTTTTCCCTAACCATGACCTGTGCCGCACATGTTCAGGCGGTAGGACAAGGCTTTCCCGGTCAATTGGGTATTTTTTCCGACAACCATCTCGAGGGTCTAACCCGTCTTGCCGCGGGTATCAAAGAGCATGACAGTGTCTCCCTGATGCAATTGCACCACGCCGGCATGCGCTCCCCTAAAGAGCTAATTGGCGAGCCACCCCTGTGCCCATCGAACAACGAAGAGACTGGCGCCCGCGGCATGACCACTGAAGAAGTTGAGCAGCTCAGTGAAGACTTTATTGTCGCCGCCGAGCGCGCCGAAAAGGCCGGCTTTGAAGGTGTCGAGCTTCATGGAGCCCACGGCTATATCCTCGCCCAGTTTTTAAGTGGCACTATTAACCAGCGCCAGGACCAATACGGCGGCAGTTTGGAGAATCGCGGTCGACTTATTCGCGATATTATCGACGGTGTACGAGCACGCTGTAGCCCAGGCTTTATTCTCGGCCTGCGCCTGTCGCCGGAGCGCTTTGATGTGGAGCTCGCCGATATGCTTGCATTTACGCAGACAATTCTCAGTGATGGCAAAATCGACTTTCTCGATATGTCGCTGTGGGATGTGTTCAAAGAACCGAAAGAAGAAGAATTTAAAGGCCGCACACTGCTGTCCTATTTCACTGATCTCGAGCGCGGCAATATTGCCTTGGGCATAGCTGGCAAGCTGCGTACTCCCGAAGAGATCCGTCAGGCCATGGCCACTGACATCGACTTTATCCTGCTTGGCCGCGCCGCGATTTTGCACCACGACTACCCAATGCAGATGCAAGCTGACGGCGATTTTCAACCGGTCGCTAACCCGGTTTCAGTGGAGCACTTGCGCAGCGAAGGCCTGAGTGACACCTTTGTTGAATATATGAAAAACTGGAAGGGTTTTGTCGCTGAGTGACAGAATAAAGAAATCATTACATGCAATTAAATTGGTTGGATGAAGAAACCCCTACCCCCGCAATGCTATCCCCTGGCTTCCCGGAAAAAATGGTCTTGCTCGACCTCGAGACCACCGGGGGCAAGGCGACGCACCACCGGATTATTGAAATTGGTTTGGTGGTCGTCGAGCAGGGCGAAGTGGTTGAACGCTGGCAGTCTTTTATCGACCCTGAGACCATGCTGCCGCCGTTTATTCAAAAGCTTACCGGCATAGCCCCGAGCATGTTGCGCGGCGCACCGCTGTTTTCTCAGGTAGCTGACAGGCTGCTCGCCTATCTGGATGGTCGCACTCTGGTGGCCCACAATGCGCGCTTTGATTACAGCTTTCTAAAAAATGAATTTGAACGCATAGGTGTCAGCTACAACGCTAAACCTCTGTGCTCAGTAAAATTTAGCCGCAGCCTCTACCCACAATTTAAACGGCACGGCCTGGACCAAATTATTCAGCGCTTTCAGCTACCCATTGAAAACCGCCATCGGGCAATGGATGACGCAGAAATGATTCAGCGTTTTTTCCTTAAATCCTCGGCACTGTTTTCCGAAGAAGAGATCAGCGCTACCTGTGCCAGCCTGTTAAAAAATCCGGCACTGCCGCCATTATTAAAAGCCAGTGCGCTGAAAAAATTGCCTGCCTCTGCTGGTGTCTATTATTTTTACGACACCAATGGCGCGCTGCTCTATGTGGGTAAAAGCGTCAATATTCGCACACGAGTGATGAGCCATTTTTCAGGGGATCACAGCAACCCCAAAGATTTGCAAATCAATAATAAACTGGCCCATATAGAGTTTGATAAAACGCCAACCGATTTGGGCGCTCAGATTCGCGAGAGCAATCAGATCAAAGCGCTGCACCCGCTGTATAATCGCCGTCTGCGTAAAACCAAAAAGCTTTACCAATATCGCTGCGACGAAGACAGTAATGGCTATCAACGCATTGCCATCGAAGCCGTGGAGTTGGACACTGCCAATGAATCAGATAATGCGGAAGAGCGCTTTGGATTATTCCGCTCGCCGCGTCAGGCCTCCAAGCAAATTGAAAAACTCGCCGACCATTATTTTCTCTGCCATAAGTTGCTCGGGCTGGAGTCTGCTGTTGCCACGACCACTGCCAATCAAAAACCCTGCTTTCGGGCGCAACTGAAAAAATGCTTTGGCGCCTGTCACGGCGCCGAGAGCCCAGAGAATTACAACGAACGGGTCAGTGCCGCACTGAAAACCTACCAACTAAAAATGTGGCCCTACCCCGGACCTATTCTGATTGAAGAACGGGATATGCAGGACCCGGAAAATGTTGCCTTCCATGTGGTTCATAACTGGCGCTATATCGCCAAGCTGACCCTAGTCGAGGATCTCTATGATCATGGTTATCAGCTGGCCGATAGTCGGCATAGCATGAATCAGAATAGCCAAGTGAAGGAGAGCGAGCAGCCAACATCCACCCCCAGCGATGATCGCTTTGATCTGGATATCTACTTTATCTTGGTGCGCTTTTTGGTGGACGCTGAAAAAATGAAGATGAACAACCTCAAGATCTGGCCGCTCACCTCCTGCTGAGACTTACTTGGCAGTTAATTTTTTCTGTAGCGCCATAGTCGCTTTTGTTGCCGAAAAAACGCTCATTGAAGGGTTGGCCTGACCGGTGCGGCCAAGGGCGTCGATCTGACTGTAATACCAGTACTGAGTGGCGAAGGCAGCCATGGCCCGCAGCGGTTTCCAGCTCTGTAAAAACGACAGCCATGAAGGAAATAGCGAGAGGCCATTTTCGTAGCGCGGCAGCTCTGCCAAACCATTAACCAGCTGATTGGGTGCATCGGTCATCACACACATGGGCCGCCCCAGGCCAATTAGATCCGCACCGCCACTATCCAATGCCTGCTGCATAGCCAAGGCCTGACGAAAGCCGCCGGTAACCATCAGTGGCACCGAGACATGCTGGCGCATGGCCAGGGCAAAGTCGACGAAATAGGCTTCGCGAACCATGGTAGATTCAGCCACCTCTTGTTTTTCTTCCGCTTCCATCCCTTCCAAACCCAGCAACTTGGGCTGCTCATAAGTGCCGCCAGATATTTCGATAAGATCGACACCGGCCTGCTCTAACCAGGCAACCACCTGCAAGCTCTCTTCAAAATCAAAGCCACCCTTCTGAAAGTCGGCGCTGTTAAGTTTCACTGCCACGGGAAAGTCTGGGCCCACCGCTGCGCGAACGGCCGCCACGGAATCTAACAGTGCTCGAGCGCGGTTGGCGAGACTGCCACCATAGTCATCAGTACGCTGATTACTCCGCGGGCTGAGGAATTGGGAGAGCAGATAACCATGTGCTGCGTGCAGCTGAACACCGGTAAACCCAGCGTCTTTTACCGCCGCGGCACAGACGGCAAAGCGCCGCACAATCTCTTCGATTTCAGCAATGGTTAAAGCCACCGGCTCGCCAAACTGACCGCCGGGCAGACCCAGCTTCACCGCAGAGGGTGCCTTCGGATTAGGGTTGATAATTTTTTGTGTCTGGCGACCCGCATGACTAATTTGCGCCCAGAAATGGTTGCCATTGCGGGTTGCTGCCGTGGCCCAGCGGGACAGTGCCTGGTGCATTTCAGGGCTGGGCGGGCAATCAATTACCACATTGCCCGGACGCTCAAGATGGTCGCGGTCGATCTGAATATTACCCGACAGCAACATTCCAGAACCCCCATCACTCCATATACCATAGAGAGTTTCAAGCTCGATTCCCGGCACGCCATCGGCACTGGCTAGCCCCTCGGTCATGGCAGCTTTGGCAAAACGATTAGGAAGGGTGGCGCCGCAGGGAAGTGCTAGGCTTTCGGTAAAATTAATGGTCATGGCGTTTAGGCTCTTATTATTAGATGGATAACTCAATAGGCTGTGATACTAGTACGTATCGGCCTGTCTGGGTAGTCACTTATTGAGCCATTTAATTTTCCGGCAGTGCTATAGTCCCTGTCTAAAATCCGCTCGATTTAAAAACGCTGGCTCTAAGATCACTGATGTAACAGTGACGGCTTTATCCCTATTAAGGTAACAAATGAATTATTCCTATTACGAAGAGCTCGCCAAGACCACCAGTGAACTGACGGTTGACGATAGCTGGGGCCAGGGGCGCAGCGTCTTTGGCGGCCTGACTACGGCCATGGTACTGACCTATATCGAAAGCCAGGCCAATCTCAAAGACTGCGATCTGCGCACCATTAATATTCATTTCTGCGGCGCTGCCACTGAGGGCGAACTCTGTGAACTGAAGGTTAAAATACTCTCCGAAGGACGATCGGTTATTCAGGTTGAAGGTCAACTGTTGCAAAATGGCGCGGTGAAAACTCAGGTGATTGCCTGCTTTGGTCGCCAGCGAGTTTCCGCCACGCGCGTCACTCAACCGCCACTGCTGTTTGAAAAAACCCCAGAACAGGCGATGAAAATGCCCTTTTTAAAAGGTCTTGCGCCGGGCTTTGTCGAATATTTGGACACTCGCTTTACCAGCACAGCCCTGCCCTATAGCGGCAGCAGCGAGGGTGTAATAAGTGGCTGGATACGTTTTGAAGACCGGCCCGACGTATTTTCCGACAGTGCCATACTGGCCCTGATCGATGCCTGGCCACCGGCAGTGATGCCGATGTTAAGTCAGCCAGCACCCACCAGTTCAATCACTTGGAATGTTGAATTTATTCAGCCACGGGATGAACTGGCAGCGGACGACTATCTCTATTACCACTGTGAGGTGGTGCAGGCAGATCGTGGCTATGCCCACACTGAAGCTAAAATTTATCACCCCAACGGTCAGCTGCTGGCACTGAGCCGACAGCTGGTTGGGGTTTATGACAAGCCTAAAAAATAAAAAAATCTAATAGAGGACTCATCATGAGCAGACATATTCTCGACAGTGCAAAGATCCATCCGGCGATACAAGAGACCGTGGCAACCAAGAATCTGGATATAGTTTTAGAGGTTCAACAGGCGATTGCCAAGAATAAAATTGTCGTGGTGGGTATGGCACAGAATCCAGCGCCCAAAAAAGCACGCAAAACCCTCGACGGGCTGGGAGCTGATTACGCCTATCTGGAATACGGCAGTTATTTTTCACTCTGGTACCGACGCAACGCCTTAAAGATGTGGACCGGTTGGCCCTCTTTCCCGATGATCTTTGTCGACGGGGTATTGATTGGCGGCAACAGTGACTTAAATGCTCTGATTGAAAATGGCGAGTTTGCCAAGATGCTTAGCCTTTAATCGCTAGCCTGCAAGTATCAAACTAGACCGGACCAATTGCTGATCCGGTCTATATTCTTCAAACCTACCCTACTTAACTGTTATCTCAATAACCTCAGAAAGCACCGGCGGGTTGTGGGGAATATGCGCATAGTTGCCCAGCAACAGCTGCAAACGATGAGTTCCCGGCACTAACTGTAGCGTTGTCTCGGTCTGCCCTTTACCAAAGTGACGCACATTCTCCGACGCTGGCAGTGGCATGGTCATATCCGGCATCTCTTCAACATTGATCAACAGATGGTGATGACCCGAATTCGGCGTATCTGTGCCTGCGGGGGCGACCAACATACCCTCTATACCAAACACCACCTTAACCTCACCACTGATTACTTGGCCGCTAGCGGGCTGAATAAAGTAGACCTTGGCATCCGCTGGTGCAGGCGCCTGCATGCTGCTATGGCCTTGGTGCTGGTCATGATGATCATGTGCGCCTTTCTCGCCAGGGAGATGTCCGCCGGCAACAGCCGTGAGCGAATAAAAGGCCGTGAGCGAGAAAAGTGCCGTGAGCGAGAAAAGTGCCGTGAGCGAAAAGAGTGCTGCTGTGACCGATAGTGGGGCCAGTGAAAGACCTAAACCTTTAAACATAATGTATTCCTCGACGGTAAAATTAGTGGCTGTTATTGGAGTCGCCATTTCAGTTTTCGACTATGGCATACTGTCGCCCTAAGCAAAACATCTTATCCATTAAAGAGATAAGAGTAATAATAAAAATCAGGCCGCTCCATGGCGCTATTGTTATCAACAATATCTCGCGCAAATCTGATCAAACAGGTTTACCGCCCACTATTGCTCAGCACTTTGCTGTTTTGCACTGCCGCTGTAGCGGACCGAATAGAAAGCCACCCTCTAGAAACAACCGCAACCATTACTCTCTCTGAGAACTGCCCACCGAGCTTTATGCTCGGCGATAACAATCAATGTCTGCTGCGCAACCTCTACCAACTCTACAACTCTCTTGGCGATCATGGTATCGGCGGATTGAAAACTGCCCTGCCCGCCCACCGCGATGGCTTTAGCCCGCAACAGATTGACCTGGGTCGGCTGCTGTTTTTTGACCCAGCTCTATCAGCGGATCAGTCAGTCTCCTGCGCCAGTTGCCACAATCCCAGTCAGGGTTTTAGCGATGGCCTTGGGCGCAGCGTTGGTATTCATGGCCAACAGGGTAGCCGCTCGGCACCGAGCCTGTGGAACAGTGCTTTTATCAAAGACTTCTTTTGGGATGCCCGAGCCCAAAGTCTTGAAGAGCAGGCTCTGAGTCCACTTTTTTCGCCTCAGGAAATGGGTAACAATCCAGCGCAATTGCTCAGCAGTCTGGAAGCAGTTGAAGCCTACCCACAACTCTTTAAACAGGCGTTTCCCGACAGTGGAGATCTCAATCTGGACCAGATTGCCACTTCCCTGGCAGCCTTTCAGAGTTCACTGATCTCTCTTAACAGCCGCTATGATCAATATGCCCACGGCTATGCTGATGCGCTCAATAAGCAGGAGGTAGAAGGGCTCAATATCTTCCGCTCATTTGTTGCCCGCTGTTCCCAGTGTCATATGCCACCGCTGTTCACCAATCAGCAGATCGCCGTGATCGGCACCCCGGAACCTGAGGGTAGGGCGCGAGATATAGGCGCAGAGAAAACCTTTGGCTCGGCAAAATTAAAGGGCGGCTTTAAGGTACCCAGTCTGCGCAATATTGCCGAGACCGCACCCTATATGCACTCGGGACGTTTTGAAACACTCCGTGAAGTGGCAGAGTTTTACAGCGGCGGCCGCGGTCATGCGGTGCCTGAGGGGGAAGACTTGCTGCTGCACTGGCATATCTCAGAACCCAACTTAACCGGCGATGAACTGGATCGTTTGGTGGATTTTATGGGCACCCTCAGCGACAGTAGCCTATTGCCAATTATTCCACAATCAGTGCCATCGGGACTGACAACCATTAGTGACGAAGCTGCTAGCAAAAAAACGATTAGCAAAAAAAACATAAGCGAGAGCAATCATGAACAAAGCTAAAACACTGGGTCTTATTATCGCCTTGGCGGCCTTTGTCGGCGGCTGGCAGTTGGGTGCAAACCTCAATGAGGCACCGCAGATCACTAGCAGTGTCGGTGGCGCCAGTTATAGTGGCGGCGCTGAGACAAATAGTGCCGACAGTATTAACACTGCCCTGCCACAGCGAATTGCTACTGGCCAAACCTTTACGGTTAATCCCGGCGACTCGATTCAAGCTGCGGTGGAAGCCGCTCAGCCCGGCGATACCATTCAGGTGATGCCCGGAATTTATTCGGAAACGGTCTATATAGACAAGGACGATATTCATCTGGTGGGTGTGATTGAAGCCGGTGAACGGGCGACTCTGGATGGCTTCGGCAAGCTCAATGATGCGATTCTCTATTCAGGGAATAATATCCTTATCGCCAACTTTAAAATTACCCGCTATAAAGGCAATGGCATTATGAGTCAGGCGGGGAATAATTTTGAGATTCGCAACAATATCATTATCGATACCGGCATCTATGGGATCTTCCCCCAGCTCGGTGTTAATGGCCTGATTGAGCACAATATTGTTTCAGGTATTGCCGACGCGGCGATCTATGTGGGCATGAGTGACAATATCCATGTGGCTCACAATGAAGTCTTCGACAGCGTTGCCGGTATCGAAATCGAAAACAGCCGTCACGCCATTGTCGAGAACAATTACACCCACAATAATAGCGGTGGTATCTTGGCCTTTATCACCCCCGGCCTGCCGATCAAAACCACCTATGATGTCATTATTCGCAACAACTTTATTCTCGACAACAATATCCCCAACTTTGCCGCGCCGGGTTCCACCGTGGCCGGCATTCCCTCGGGCACCGGTATTCTGGTGATGGCGGCAGATGATGTGATTATCGAAGGGAATATTATTGTTAACCATAAAGTCGCCGGCATCTTGATCAATGACCATGGCAATGCCCCGGGCCTAACTCTGGATCCAGATGTGGAGCCCAATGCTGACCGGGTGATGATTCTCGACAATGTCATGCACAACAATGGCTATGACACTATCGATGAAGTGCGGGCCTTTGCCCTAACTGAACTGCACACCGGGGATATAGATATTTTTCAGATCGGCCCCAGCCAAGATAGCTGCATTATCAATCGCCACCGCTACAACCATGTGGGCCTCGGGGACTTTGCCGAATGTGATTTCAGCAATACTGACAGCACCCATAGCTATCTCTTAGTCGGTGGTGCCAAGCCTCGAGTGATTGCCTCAGAGGAGCGCGGTGAAATCGCTTATATGGGCATCTGTGCCGGTTGTCATGCCTACGACGATGTGTTGATTGGTCCTTCCATAAGCGATATTCAGGCCATGTATGCGGGCAATGCGGAGGCTATTGTTAGCTATATCAATGCGCCGGTTAAAATTCGTCCGGACTATCCGGAGATGCCCGCGCAGAATTATCTGGATGCCGAGACTCAGCTGGCAGTGGCAGAGTACCTACTAAATATTCCGCTTGGGCAGAGCCAACCTTAGTATTCAGGGCAGATAGGTCTGTAGGTACCCGAGCATATTCTCCCCCATCACCTTGCGGATCTGCTGCTCACTGAGATTGGCCTCCAACAGCGCCTGGGTAATCACCACCATTTCGCTGCCATCAAAAGAGGTGGTCACAGTGCCATCAAAATCAGAACCCAGGGCAACATGATCCTCACCCACTAGGCCAATGCCATAGACAATCGCCGCGGCCACAGTGGCCGGGCTGTTGCCACAGATGGCCCCATCCCAAAAGCCCACGGCGATCAAACCACCGGCCGCGGCAATCTGCTCCATCAGCGCATCGCTAATATTGCGCGGTGAATCACAGTGGCCCTGAAAACCGGTATGGCTGACGATTAGTGGCTTATCGCTAAGTGCCAGAGTATCTGCCACCACCTTCTCTGAGGAGTGAGAGACATCCAGCATAATACCAAGGGCCAGCATCTCAGCTACCGCGTCGCGACCAAACTGAGTTAAGCCTTCCCCGCTAGTGCCGTGGAGTGAACCGCCGAGTTTATTATCAAAGAAATGCTGCAAGCTCATCATGCGAAAGCCGCGATTGTACAGCCGTTGGATATTCGCCAGATCGCCATCTAGTGCATGGGAACCCTCGGTGCCCAGCAGACCGCCAATCAATGTCGGGTTGCTCTGGCGACGCTGAAGAAATTCGGCCAGCTCAATGCGCGACCGAACCAGCATTAAATTTTCCGGATCATGGGCGGCCAGGTGATGTAACTTATCCGCTTGAAACAACGCCCGCTCAGCGAGGCTAGACCAGGTTGCAGTGGGCCAGCGCTGCATCATTGCCAGCAGGGTAATATTGTCGCTGGCATCGGTCTGATTGATTTCATAATTTTGACCACTGGGAGATTTGGTCACCGTGGTAAACATTTGCAGCCCTAAATTGCCACGCTGCATACGCGGGAAATCCAGATGGCCGTAGTCGTACTCCTCACTGAGATTACGCATCCATAGCAGGCTATCTGCGTGCCAGTCGCCAACCAATAAACTGCTGTGCAGTGCTTGGGCCTGGGGGGAAATCTTATAGGGCTGATGTTCAACCACCAGATTTTGCCCCTTATCCAAAACCGTCGGGGCGAAAGTCAGAAAGAGGCCCAGGGCGACAATAAGGGTCAACATAAAAATAATTAAATAGCGTTTCATTTGAGATGCACTCTTTTATAAGGGCGACTAGTTACAGTTTGTCATAACCCTGCAATTGATTAATTCTGATGACCGCCTGCACTTCGTCCACATAGACCTGACGTAGCTCTGAATAATAGAGCAGGGTCTGAGCCAGCTGATGGCCCGTGGCACCACCCTCACTGCTGCTCAGCTCTGCACGCAGCACACGCAAATCTTTATAGGCGCGATGAGTATTGAGGTTGTAAAGGTAGGCTTTGACAGCATCGCCCACAGAACCAAAGCTGGCCACTTCATGGCGACTTTCCGCCGAACGGCGCAGAGGCACCATGCCGCAGCCTTTTTGATAACACCACTGACCAAAGAGATTATTACCCTGACGGGCAAAGCGCGATGTTCCCCAGGCCGACTCTATGGCCGCCTGAGCCAGAACCAATGAGGGCGGTAGTGGCGCAACACGGAGTAACAGCTGATCAATAATCTGCTGATTATCTGTAGCCTCTGTATCTAAGCCATAGCCATCAGCCAGCTGTAGTAAAGTGCGCTGCTGAAAAAAGGACAGCTGATCAGCGTCAATGGCCATTTCCTCAAGCTCGCCGCGCTGTTCAATAATCGACTGATTACCAGCAGCTACCAGTGGCAACATATACTCAAAGAACGCGGTTTTCTTCTGCTTCACATCGCTGTAGCCACTAAAGTCAGGCAGCGGATGACGATCTGCTCCAGCACTGTAGATGCCTATAAAAACAACCAGCAGAACGGCGAAAAACGGTTTACTGCGGAATAAATGCATCATGCCTTAAGGTCCGCGAGCAATTTACGCGCGGCAAAAAAGAAGAATGCCGCCGAGAGTAAATTGACAAATGAGACTATACCCAAGGCATAACGCAGCGACTCAGAACCATAAGCGGGAGCCAGCAGATCACTGATCATACCCACAACCAGCGGCCCTAAACCCAAACCAATTAGGTTGAGAATAAAGAACAAAATAGCTGAGGCCATAGCGCGCATACTTGGGCTAACCAGGGTGTGAGAGATAGCAATGGTTGGTCCCAGATAAAAGGCCCCCAGCATAGTGGCAAAAAACAGAAAGCCCAGTGCCAGTCTCGGATCGCCAATAAACACCGCAGTAAACATCAGCGGTACACTGCAGGCCGCGGGAATCCCCGAGATCCACAGATACCAGCGCTTGTCATTAGCCCCGTAGCGATCGGCCAATACACCACCCATATAGGTTCCCAGCGCGCCACCTATACCTGTGATCAGCGCCAGACTAGTGCCCACTTCCAAGCTAGTGAAACCGTGAGAGCGAATTAAAAACGAGGGGGTAAAGTTGCCAATACCATAGCTGCTAAAGGCATTGAGGCCGGCGGCGACGGCAAACAGTTTGAATGAGCCAAAGCCTTTTAAAGTACGCAGGGTTTCGCCAAAGGTTGCTGGCGCTTCCAGAGCGCGGCCCTCAAGGCCGCCACGAACCGGCTCGCGAATTGTCAGACGAACTAATAGAGCCACCAAGAAGCCCGGCACACCGACCACGAAAAACGCCACGCGCCAACCAAACTCACTATTGATCCAGCCGCCAATCAGAAAGCCAAACAGAATACCCAGATAGACACCGGTGGAATAAAACGACAGCGCACTGCCGCGCTGCTCGACCGGATAATAATCAGAAATCATCGAATGAGATGGGGGACTGCCGCCGGCTTCACCGACACCGACGCCGATTCGCGCCATTAACAACTGCCAGAAGTTCTGGGTAAAACCAGAGAGTGCGGTCATGCCACTCCACACCGCTACCGCGAGGGAGACAATATTGCGGCGATTGCCCACATCGGCCCAGCGGGCGATGGGAATACCCACACTGACATAAAAGATAGCAAAGGCAAAACCGGTGAGCAGACCGAGCTGAGAGTCAGACAGATCCATATCCACTTTGATCGACTCTTGCAGGATCACCAGGATCTGGCGGTCGATAAAGTTGAGTGCGTAGACCAGTGTTAGCAGCACCAACACATAGCGGCGGTAGCCGTTTGATACCGGCGTGGCCGCGTTTTTATTTCCCTCTTGTTGAACAGACGGATCGTTCATTGAGTGCCTCGATTATTATTATTTTTATAGGGCAGTTATCTGCGCCACTAAATTTTGCTCTCGCAGCTTTAATGTAACACCAATATCATCAAACTGATAAATATTCTCCCTATACTGGTAAGGTCGCCCTTCCTTAAAACGTATTGGATAATGAAGGTTGCTGCATTACACGATTGAATTAAGGAGAATTCAAATGCACATAGATCCGCCTACACAGATACAGAATAAGAGAGAGAATAAGAGCCACATCAAGGACAGCTCAGATTCGACCCAAAAAGAATCGGTGACTCAAAACAGCCATAAGGAATTCGCCAAACGCCACAGCTGGTGGACAGACCCCGCAACTGAAGTGCCTCCAACCCCTGAATTGAACTACTTTCACAAGCTTTCACTGGCCAAGGACTTTAACGAATTTAAACAACGCATTACCTTCGCACTTAAGCAAATGGGCTTCTATGACTTTTCGTTTGTCCATATCAATGCTGCTGGGGATGCCGACTCACTGGTGCTAACAACCATTCCCAAAGCTATTTCACAGAGCCATTTTGATCAGGGGCTCTGTGAACACAACCTGACTATTCCCTACTCCGATAAAGCCAGCAGTCATGTTTTTCGAACAGAGCTGCACAGCTCTGCCAATCAAGGAGCTTTTGCTATTGCGGTGAATCAACCCAACAGCGAAAACGACAAAATCAACCAGTCCCATGGCTTCTACGAGTTTTACAACCTGCCCTCAAGCTCCTTTGACGGCACCGGCAAGGTGATGTTTCAGTTGATCCAGCGAGACGGTGATTCGAGCAGATTCCGCGAGCGGATTACGCAGTTTATGCGGCCCCTGGAGTTGCTCTCGGAAGCCATTGATATGATTGTGATACAGCGCTTTGCAGTGACAGTCGGCCTAAAAAAACCGCCGTCAGAGGTTGCCTACAAGCTCAACCCAGCACCTCTGCGAGTACTCCAGCATTTGGCCAATAATGATTTAAATCTTCAATGTCTAGCCGAAAAATTATGCATCAGCGTGGTCACGGCAAACAAACATATGGAAACCGTGAGGAAAAGCCTCGGGGTCAGGACCAACTATGCAGCGATTAAAAAAGCCCTGATCTTCGGGCTGATTAAGCTGGAAGAATAATCGCCTCTGGCTACAGCCTTTAGCAAGAGGCATTCAACTTAACCCAGCACCCGCCAACAGTAGAGCAAAAAACTCTCTTCTACAAAGGTTGAACTTCGGTCGATCTGCTGTATCTTAGGAACTCGACATAAATAATTAATCTAGGCAGAAATCCAGTGCTGGTGCAATCAATCAGATCTAAGGGCCGATACGCAGGTGTTAAGCAGTTAGTCAATATACTGCTGCTGATGTTTGTCGCCCAGATATTGACGGTAAATGCCGACTGCGCAATGGATCACAGTCAGCCTGCGACTGATGCGACTGACATGTCAGACCACAGTGGTCACGCTATGGACCACTCTCTAGAAACTGTAGAAGCGAGCACTTACTTACCCGCCAGCGTTCAAAAATGCGACTGCTGCGATGACAATTTATGTGACATGGTGAGCTGCAATAACCCCGCTGCGACCAGTGCCGCATTAAGTTTTAATGGCAGACTGCTACCCGCTGCCATGATTGACCTCAAGCATCGAACCCACCTAGCTCCCGATAGCCCCTCCCGACTCAGACCCCCGATTGCCAGCTAAGACAGGATAGTTGCGCCTGAAATTCAGGTCTTGCAGCTACTGAATAGTCCAAGTAGAAGCCAAGACTCGCCCCTCAGTCTCACGCCTCTACTGTTATAGGGTCATTTTTACCGGAGTCACTCCATGAAAACATTTAATAAGGTTGTCGCCAGTTTGCTGGCTGGCGGTCTAATCGGCGCTGCTCTCAGCGCATTACTACTCAATAATACTGCTGAGCAGATGCTGCCGGCTAACAGCAAAGCCGACAAGCCAGCTTACTGGGTAGCCCCTATGGACGATAACTATAGGCGCGACAAACCGGGCAAGTCGCCAATGGGGATGGACCTTATTCCGGTCTACAGCGAACCGGCGAGCAATGCCGAGGCCACTGCCACGGGGGCCGTTTTTATCAGTCCCGCACTGGTCAATAATTTAGCCCTGCGCACAGCTCCAGCGAGACGTGACAGGATGCATTCAAGCATTCGTACTGTCGGCTATGTGCAGTACGATAAAGAGCGCATAGTGCATATGCACTCCCGTGCAGAAGGCTGGATCGAAACTCTCTATGCCCGCTCAAGCGGCAGTGCCATAGAAAAAGGCGAACCGCTCTATGCCCTCTACTCCCCGGAAATCGTCAATGCCCAGAAGGAATTTTTACTCGCCCTGCGCAACAACAATCGGCAATTAATCGAAGCATCAGAAAGCCGACTCAAGGTTTTTCATATTGACGATAAGTTTATTCGCCAGCTGGCCCAGGATCGTCAGGTGCAGCGAACCGTGACTTTTTATGCGCCGCAGTCCGGCATCTTGCACAACTTAAATATTCGCCAAGGCTTTTTTGTCAAACCAGAGACCACATTGATGTCGATTGCCGCCCTTGATGAAGTGTGGCTTGAAGCGCAGGTATTCCAACGCCAGGCAGGCGATCTAAACACTGGCGCAGCGGTGAGCATTAGGCTGGATTCCAAACCCGAGAAAATTTGGCACGGGGTGGTTGATTATATCTACCCCAATCTCGATGCCGTCACCCGCACTCTGCCGGTGCGTATCCGTCTAGCCAACAGCAGTGGCGAGCTGAAACCGAATATGTTTGCCCAGGTTGAAATTGAAACCAAGCCCCATGACATCAGTATATTGGTGCCAAAAGATGCGGTTATCCGCACCGCTACCGAGAATCGAGTTGTGCTGGCACTGCCTGGCGGAGGCTTTAAATCGGTGGTCGTGGAACTCGGCCATCTGAATGACCAATTTGCTGAGATCCACTCCGGGATAGAGGCTGGGGATCAGGTGGTGATATCGGCGCAGTTCTTACTCGACTCAGAGTCGAGTAAACATTCTGGCTTGATGCAACTGTCAGCTCCCGAGGCTGCAGAGGTAATCGACCACGAGGCTATGGTTCACAAAGCTATGGATCACAAAGCTATGGACCACAAGGCTATCGATCACAAGGCAATGGATCACAGCCAGATGCACCATCAAGAATAAGGAGAGCCATATGATTAACGCCATTATCCGCTGGTCCATCAGCCAACGTCTGCTGGTTTTACTGGCCACACTTGTCCTTATTGCCGGTGGTCTCTACTCAGTAAAACAGACCCCAGTGGACGCGATCCCCGACCTGTCTGATGTACAGGTCATTATCAAGACCAGCTACCCCGGCCAAGCACCCCAGGTGGTTGAAGATCAAGTGACCTATCCCCTGACCAGCGCCATGCTCTCGGTTCCCGGTGCGGTGACGGTGCGCGGTTATTCCTTCTTTGGAGACTCCTATGTCTATGTGATTTTTGACGAGTCAACAGATCTCTACTGGGCTCGCAGCCGAGTGCTCGAATACCTCAGTCAGGTCGCCCCAGCACTGCCCGCCGAGGCAAAGCCGCAACTGGGACCAGACGCCACCGGGGTTGGCTGGGTCTACCTCTACGCCCTGGTCGACCGCAGCGGCAAGCAGGACATCAGCCAATTGCGCAGCCTCCAGGACTGGTTTTTAAAATATGAATTGCAGACTGTACCCGGGGTCTCGGAAGTGGCCAGCATCGGCGGCATGGTTAAACAGTATCAGGTCACAGTAAAGCCCGACAAACTGCGCGCCTATGGCATTCCACTGGCCCATGTTGAGATGGCGATCAAACGCGGCAATCAGGAAATTGGCGCCTCGGTAATCGAGATGGCCGAGGCCGAATATATGGTGCGGGTCTCCGGCTACATTAAAAGCCAGCAAGACCTGGCCAATATTCCCTTGGGGATTATTCAAAACGGCGCGCCACTGTTATTGCAGGATATCGCCGAGATTGGTCTAGGCCCGCAGATGCGGCGCGGCATCAGCGAGCTAAATGGCGAGGGCGAAACCGTTGGCGCAGTGGTGGTAATGCGCTTTGGTGAAAATGCCCAGACCACTATTGAAGGGGTTAAAGCCAAACTGGCGCAACTGCAAAAGAGCCTGCCGGAAGGTGTAGAAGTCGTCACAGTCTACGATCGCTCAGGGCTGATCGAGCGGGCGGTCGATAATTTATGGCACAAGCTGGTGGAAGAATTTGCCGTAGTGGCACTGGTGTGCATGCTGTTTTTGTTTCATCTGCGCTCCTCCCTGGTGGCTATCATCAGTCTGCCGGTGGGCATTCTGACAGCCTTTATTGTGATGCATCTGCAAGGTATCAATGCCAATATTATGTCCCTTGGCGGTATTGCCATCGCCATTGGCGCAATGATCGACGGCGCCATAGTGATGATTGAAAATATGCATCGGCATATGGAGAAAACACCATTAACTAAAGACAATCGCTGGCAAATTGTCGCCGCCTCAGCAACAGAAGTGGGACCAGCACTGTTTTTCAGCTTGCTGATTATTACCGTCAGCTTCTTGCCCGTGTTTACCCTGCAAGCTCAGGAGGGAAGGATGTTTGCGCCCCTGGCCTTCACCAAAACCTATGCCATGGCCGCAGCGGCAGCGCTGTCGATTACGCTAGTGCCTGTGCTGATGGGCTATTTTATTCGCGGCAAGATTCGCAGTGAACAACAAAACCCGATTAATCGCTGGCTAATCGCCGGTTATCGGCCCCTATTGAGAGCGGTGTTGGCCTTTCCCAAAACGACTTTATTGCTTGCCCTGTTAACCATGGCCTCAGCCCTGTGGCCATTGGATAAAATTGGCAGCGAGTTTATGCCGCCATTGGATGAGGGGGATCTGATGTATATGCCCACCACCTACCCTGGCATCTCAGTGGGCAAGGCTCGGCAACTGCTGCAACAGACCGACCGGCTAATTCGCAGTGTGCCGGAAGTGAAATCGGTATTTGGCAAAATCGGCCGCGCCGAGACTGCCACCGACCCCGCGCCCCTGTCGATGATCGAGACCTTTATTCAATTCAAAGATCCCAGTGAATGGCGCGAGGGCGTCACCCTCGAGAGCCTGAAACAGGAGCTCGACAGTCTGGTGAAAATACCCGGGGTCTCCAATGCTTGGGTGATGCCGATTAAAACCCGCATCGATATGCTCGCCACCGGCATTAAAACCCCAGTGGGCATAAAAATTGCGGGGCCAGAACTGAGCCAGATCCAAGATATCGGCGTGCAACTGGAGACCCTACTCAGCGGAATGCCGGGAAGCGCATCGGTTTATGCCGAGCGGGTTGCCGGCGGTCGCTATATCGATATCCATATTGATCGCCAACGGGCGGCACGCTTTGGCATGAATATAGCCGACATTCAGCAGCTAATCGCTACAGCCGTGGGCGGCGCCAATGTCTCCCAGAGCGTCGAGGGGCTGGAACGCTACCCGATTAATTTGCGCTATCCACAGCAGTATCGCGACTCACCAGAGCAGCTTCAACTGCTGCCAATCGTCAGCGCCAAGGGTGAACAGTTTGTGCTCGGGGATGTTGCCAGCATCAGCATTGAAGATGGCCCGGCAATGATAAAGAGCGAAAACGCGCGCATTAATGGCTGGGTCTTTGTCGATATCGAGAACATTGATGTCGGCACCTACGTCGAGCAAGCCCGGATACTGGTGGACCAGCAACTACAGCTGCCCCCCGGCTACTCAATCAACTGGGCTGGCCAGTATCAGTATATGCAGCGGGCCAAAGCCAAGCTGCTGTATGTGGTGCCCCTGACCCTGGGCATTATTATAGTACTGCTGTTAATTCACTTTCGCCGCATCAGCGATGTTGTGCTGATTCTCGGCAGCCTGCCCTTTGCCCTAGTCGGCAGCATCTGGCTAATGTACTGGCAAGAATTTAACTTTTCTATTGCCGTTGCGGTTGGCTTTATTGCCCTGGCCGGCGTCGCGGTGGAAATCGGCGTGCTTATGTTGGTCTATCTCAATCAGGCCTGGCGAGATCAGCAAGAGCAAGCCCTCCGGGACGGGCGCGAACTGGTTCCTGAGGATATAAATGCCGCGGTAATGCAGGGAGCAGGATTGCGTGTACGCCCCGTGGTGATGACCGGTGCGGCGATTATTCTCGGTCTGCTGCCGATTCTCTACGGTAGCGGCACAGGCTCAGAGATAATGAGTCGTATCGCCGCGCCAATGGTTGGCGGCATGATCAGTGCCCTGGGTCTGACCCTGCTGGTATTGCCGGTACTGTTCGCCCAAGTCAATTCACCCAAGCTCAATAAAAAGCGCTGAAACTGAGTGCTGAGTACTGAAAAGCGACGAAATTAACGGATAACTGCCACACCCCAATAGTTGTAACCAGCGAACTTTGGGGTGCTTGGCAGGTACATCTGTTCCAGAGTTTCAATCGTAAAACCGGCCCCTGTAATCAGCTCGGGAATATCGCGATTGAGGTGACAGCCGCCGGCAATTTTGCCCCAGATGGGATCGATGCGGCCCTGCCATTTGGCCACGCCGGCGTCAGGTGCCAGTCCATGCTCGCAAAAAATAAGCTTGCCGCCGGGTTTTAATACCCGGCGTATTTCGAGGTTGGCAGCCTCTGCATCGGGGATGGTACAGAGAGTGTAAGTGATTACTACGCTATCAAAATGATCATCGGGGAAGGGCATATCTTCAGCACTACCCAAAATAATTTCCACATCCAAACCATTCTCTGCGGCAGTCTTGGCAACCACTTTCTCGGCCATCTCGTTGAGTTCTGGCGAGGGGTCGAGACCGATAACTTTGTTGACTTTAGCGGCGTCGTAAAAGGGAATATTCAGCCCCGAGCCAATACCCACCTCAAGCACCAGACCCTCGGCTAAAGGAACTACTTTGCCGCGCTGATAGAGAATCGGTTTAGCGCCACAGGCGCAGTTGAGAAAGGATGGCAGAATATACTTGTTATAGAAGCTCATAGGGTTTCAGCCTTGGTTATTATTATTTTTGTCTTATTATTTTGGGCTTACATCAATTCAAATCCGCCGGGCACGTTCAATTCAAATCCGCAGCGCACTCTCAATTCAAATCCGCAGCGCACTCAATTCAAATCCGCCGCAGACTCTCAATTCAAAGCCGCCGCAGGCGCTCAATTCAAATCCGCCGCAGACTCTCAATTCAGATCCGCCGCAGACTCTCAATTCAGATCCGCCGCAGGCGCTCAATTCAAATCCGCAGCGGACGCTCTAAGCACTTCCATGGGCACAATCTCTAGGGCCTTGCTGTTGCTGCGGCGCAGATAGACTTTTGGCGCACAGCCACTCTCATAGGCTTCCAACCAACGGGATGCGCAGAGGCACCATGACTGTCCGGCAACCAACCCGGGAAACTCAAATTCAGGGCGTGGTGTCGACAGGTCATTACCTCTGGATTTGGAAAAATCTAGGAACTCATCAGTGATTTGAGCACAGACGGTGTGGGAGCCGCGGTCATATTTATCGGTGCGGCAGAAGCCATCGCGAAAGTATCCGGTGATGGGATTGCTGCAACACTCTTCAATTGCTTCTCCAAAGACATTAGTTTGGCTCATAGTGTTCGGCTCATATTATTTTGCTCGCATATTTTGATTTTTATAGCGTCTAGCTGTTATAGCTTTTAATTTAAGAGCTCTGCTTTAGCTTACCGCGTTTGGCTGATTTACCCTACAGGCAGAGTGTTATTTCTCCATCAGTAAATCTATTGCCTAAAGTAGTTAGCATGCTTACAATAAGTTTCCTCTCAATAGCTATCAATAACCAACAGTACTTCCCTATGAGCAACGCCGACTCTGCAACTAACGATACTCTGGGTTTTATCATCCACGATGTCGCCCGCATGATGCGCTGGAATTTTGAGCGCCGCGCCCACGAGTACAACCTAACTCGCTCCCAGTGGTCGGTTCTGGTGCTGTTGTCTCGGGAAAATGGGGCTCAGCAAAAGCGTCTGGCGGATGTTATTGGTGTTACCGCCATTACTATGACTGGTCTGGTGGATCGGCTGGAGCGCGATGGCTGGGTTGAGCGTCGCCAAAATCCCCAGGATCGTCGGGCCAAACAGGTGTTTCTGACCAACAAGGTTGAACCGCTAATAGAAAAAATTAAGCTGGTGGGAAAAGAGGTTCGTAATTCTGCCCTAAAGGGCATTTCCGCCAGCGAGGAACAACAGCTAACCGATCTGCTGCGGCGTATGCGCGCCAATCTCAGCGCAGAAAATGCGGATATAAAATAGCCAACGCCGCGAGTCACATCCAAATAATAATAACTAAAACAGGAATACAGGCCTTGTCAGACAAACTTAAACGCAAAGTGACGCTCTTCGCTGGACCACTGATCATCACCGCCGTCGCGATCTATTTTTACATGATCGGTGGCCGTTATATGGAGACTGACAACGCCTACTTAAAGGCTGGCATGATGTCTATCGCCAGCGAGATTTCTGGCAAAGTGGTGGAGGTCTCGATTGCCGACAATGGTCGCGTTGAAGCTGGGCAGCTGCTGTTTCGTGTCGATGATCAACCCTACCAAATCGCTCTGGCCCGGGCCGCGGCGAATCTGGTTAAAGTCGGTGGCGATGTGGAGAGCCTCAAGGCGGACTATCTCAATAAATTCGCAGATCTGGATAAAAGCAAAACCCAGCGGGATTTCTACCTGCGGGAATTCAATCGTTTAAACAGCCTGTTAGCCCGTAAAACGGTCTCTGCTGCGGAAGTGGATCAGGCGGAATATCTCTATCTCGATGCGATCAATGAAATGCAGATGACCACCCAGGCGCTGCAAGTAGTCAAGGCGCGGTTGATTGATATTGACCTGCCCCTGGAGCAACACCCTAGCTATCTGCTGGCCCTGGCCGAGCGGGATAAAGCCAGACTGGATCTCAGTCATGTGAGAACCGTTGCCCCCTCTTCCGGCGTGGTGGCCAATTTCTCGATTCGAAAGGGCGAATATATTATTGCTGGAGCGCCGCTATTTAGTCTGGTAGATGACAGCTATATCTGGGTGGAGGCGAACTTTAAAGAGACCGACCTGACTCACCTACAGGTGGGCCAATCGGCCACCATTAAGGTGGACTCCTATCCGGATCAACAGTGGCAGGGTCATGTTGCCAGCATTACCCCGGGCACTGGCTCGGAATTCTCCCTTTTACCTGCTCAAAATAGCACCGGCAATTGGGTCAAGGTAGTACAGCGTATTACGGTCAATCTGGCCATTGATCCCCTGACCTCAGACTCCCCTATAGGCCTTACAGCTGGTATGAGTGCGCTGGTAAAAGTGGATACAGGCCACAGCCGTCAGATGCCCTGGGCCAACTAGTGGGCGGCAGATTCACTACCCTCATAACCATGCTCTTCATCATGCTCTTCATCATGCTCGTCATTATGTTCGGAATGACCCATGTCAGTTCAAGTTGAGCTGACGCCGCGGGCCAAAACCGCGGTCACCGTGGCGGTCATGCTGGCCGCCATTATGCAGATGCTCGACACCACCATCGCCAATGTGGCACTGCCCCATATGCAGGGCAGCCTCTCTGCCACTCAGGATCAGCTGGCCTGGGTACTGACCTCTTATATAGTCGCGTCGGCGATTATGACTCTACCTATAGGCTGGCTCTCTGGGCGTTATGGCCGCAAAAAAGTATTTGTCATTTCCATCGCCGGCTTTACCCTGACCTCACTGCTCTGCGGCGCTGCTGGCTCACTCAATGAGATGATCGCCTTCCGTATTTTACAGGGTCTGTTTGGCGCCTCGTTGGTGCCCCTGTCCCAGGCGATTATGCTCGATATAAACCCCAAGGAAGCTCACGGCAAAGCCATGGCTATGTGGGCGGTGAGCATTATGATTGGGCCTATTCTCGGGCCCACTTTGGGGGGCTTTCTCACCGAGTATTACTCCTGGCGCTGGGTGTTCTATATCAACCTGCCGATTGGCACGGCGGTGTTATTTATTATTTTGACACTGATGCCAGAAACCGAACGGGAAGAACGGCCCTTTGATGGATTGGGGTTCTTTGCCCTGGCGTTATTTATCGCCGGCATCCAGCTCATTCTCGATCGCGGCCACCATCTCGACTGGCTCGACTCTCTGGAAATACAGTTCTATTGCGCCGTGGTGCTGTCGGCGCTCTGGGTCTATGTGGTGCACACCCGCACCGCCGAAAATCCCTTTTTAACACCGGCAATTCTTCGCGACCGCAACTTCACCACCGCCTTGGCCTTTATGTTTTTTATCGGCCTGATTCTCCTCGCCACCATGGCCCTACTGCCCAGCTATCTGCAAAATATAATGGGTTATCCGGTATTCGATGTAGGCACCATTCTGGCACCCCGGGGTTTTGGCACCATGCTGTCGATGTTTCTGCTGGGTAAGTTTGGCGACCGTTTTGACCCCCGGGCACTGGTTCTCTTTGGCCTGCTGTTTACCGCCTATTCCCTATCGCTGATGGTGGAATTCGATACCTTTGTACCGGCCAGCGTAATCATTAGCACCGGCTTTATGCAGGGCTTTGGCCTCGGGTTTGTATTTGTTCCCCTGAGCACCCTTGCCTATCTGACCCTGGAACCCAAGTATCGCGCCGAAGCGGCGGGACTGTTTAGTTTGGTGCGCAACTTCGGCAGCAGTATTGGCGTGTCGGTGGCCTTTGTTTTGTTTGCCCGCAATATGCAGACTCAGCATGCTTATTTGGCCGAGAACATCACTCCCTACACACTGAGCATGGGCCTACAGCAGCTGCCACAAATTGCCCACAATGAGGCTATTGCGGGACTGATGTTATTGGATATGGAGATCAACAAACAGGCCTCGACCATCGCCTATCTGAATGATTTTAAGTTGATGATGTGGGTGGTGCTGGCCATGTTGCCCATGGTCTTGTTGCTGCGCGCGCCCGACAAAGAGTCGGGCGCTGCAGCAGCAGATACTGCTTAGAGCTTTATAACTTTAGAACTTAGAATCTATGGCGCCAGTCTTTACAGCCCCGCAGCCATCTCCCGCGCCGCTCTGAGCTTGGCCCTAAAGCTTTCATTCTTCGCCGCACCGGCAACCGGTTGACTGCTGAACCAGACCATAACTGTATCGGCCTTGCGGTTGATATAGATAACCTGTCCATGAACACCCACTGCGGCGAACTCGCCAATGCTCGCATCGAGAATCCACCACATATTGTGATAGGCAGACCAGGTCTCGTCTTCATAGTGAGTATTGGAAGCCATATTGGCTTTTAACTGGTCACTGACATCCAGAGTCTTTTCAACCCAATTGCTGGGGATAATCTGCTGGCCATTAAACTTCCCCGAGTCGCGAATCATCATGCCAAAGCGCGCGGCGTCTCTTAAGGTGCTGTTCATGCCGCCGGTGACGGCGGGCATATAGGCCCGATCCACAGCTATGGTGGCGTCGTGTTCGGCGCCCAATTTAGCCCAGATATTCTTCTGGATATAGTCTTGGAAGGGTTGGCCGCTGAGGCGCGCGATCAACCAGCCGAGCACATCGGCATTGCTCGAGTTGTAGTCAAAGTTATCGCCGGGCTCGCGCTTGGGGTCGGGTTTGATAAAGCGGCTAAGGAAATCATGCACGCCGTAGATCTCACTATTATTCGGCTGCACATCTCGGGCACCGGGGAGCCAGCCCATATTTAAGGCGGGCACATAGTAGAGGGCAAAATCCGAAGTCATATCGGTGTAAGTTTCTTTGAAATTTAAGGAGGTGGCATGGTCCAGTAACTGCTGGATGGTGACTCGCTCAAAGCCGCTGCCCTTTAGTTCGGGAATATAGTCTGCGGGTGATTTATCCAGCTTCACTTTGCCCTGCTCTACGAGTAGGCCAAAGGCACTACTGGCAAGGGATTTACTCATGGAGAACCAGATGTGTTGGGCATGGGGATTAAAGCTGTGAAAGTAGCGTTCATGGAGCAGCTTGTCGCCTTGGATAATCGCTACACCATCGCCATAGTTGTCCTCGAAGATCTGATCAAAGGATTGCTGTTCGCCAGCAGCGGTAGTGAAAAGCTTTTCACCGAGCTGGGATTGCGACGGGCCTGGCAGGGAAACTATATTGCCCTGACGGGGAATCACCACAGTGTTGAGTGGCGCGCCGATATTTTGGAAGGCCCACTGGTTCATCGGGTAGTCACGGAAGTTGTGCATGGTGACCTGGGAATTGCGCGCCGGAGGTACACCCTGCATAGGCTCTACAGTAGCGGGCTCGGACTGAGATGGCGTTTGGTCAGCTATGACTAACTGCGCGGTGAAACAGAATGATATCAGGGTGAATATGGATACGGCAGCCTTTGTGCGCATGGCCTGTTCCTCTTTATAGTTTTTATTATGGGGGACTTTTTATTGTGCTTTTTACTGTGCTTTTTATTGGGCTTTTTATTGTGAGGCTGAGGATAACAGGCATGGCACCGCGCAGCTATGACGCATTCCGGAAGAATGCGCCATAGCGGGTATTTGTGAGGCAGGCTTTGGCTAGTTCTGCTGGAACACGCGCACGTAGTCAACCAGCATACGCTGTGGAAATACCGTGTTGGCATCCGGTGAACCCGGCCAGTCACCCCCTACAGCAACATTGAAGATAAGGAAAAAGTCTTTCTGAAACGCAGACAAACTGGCACCGCTATCGATCGCCATGGTGTGATATTGCACGCCATCAATATACCAAGTAATGCTGTTCGGGGTCCATGTGAGGCCGAAGATGTGGAAGGCATTGGCCAGGGTTTCAGTGCCAGACAAGGAGTAGTTACCGCCATAGGATACTGGAGCATAGGGCTTCTTAGTGGTGCCATTAGACTCGTAAACTCCGCCATTATTCCAGTGAGCGGTGCCAACTGTGCGATTTTCCAAGCCATTGCCGCCGATCATTTCCATAATGTCTATTTCACCGCAATAGGGCCAACTGACAGTAGAGAAATTTTGACCCAGCATCCACAGCGCTGGCCACAGACCTTTACCTTCAGGCAAAGCGGCGCGAATATCCACACGACCGTATTTAAAGCTGAATTTGTCCTTGGTGTTGATTCGCGATGAGGTATAACTGCGGCCACCAAAGCTTTCTTTGCGCGCCTCGATAATCAAGAAGCCTCCTTCAACACTGGCATTCTCGGGGCGGTGATATTGCAACTCGTTGTTACCCCAGCCGTCACCACCAATATCGTAGCCCCACTTAGCATTGTCCAGAGCCGTCCCGGAAAATTCATCCGACCAGAGTAAATTGTAGCCCGCGTAACTTTCCGGACTGGTGTTGCCGGTAAAGACCGTTATTACTCTGGTTGCAGTGGCAGTGTTGCCCGCAGCATCGCTGGCCGTGTAGGTCAATTCATAGTCACCATTGACATTATTATTCACACTGCCCGCTATCGAGACACTAACAGAGCCATCAACATTGTCGGTCGCCGTTGCGCCTTGCTCAGAGTATAGCTCCCCAAATCCAATAGTCAGGGCCTGTTCGCCGGTTATTGAGATCACTGGTTTGGTGGTGTCTGCTGGAGTAGGTGTGGGGGTAGGAGTTGAAGTAGAACCGCCGCCTCCGCCACAGGCTGTCAGAACTAATGAAATAAAGCCAATAACAATGGGCTGCTTGAAAACGGACGATGATGTAATAGAATGACTCACTAAATTGTTCCCCGGAAAGACTACATTAGTGTTGTGGGCGGAAGGTCGCACTTATAAGGAAAATCTTCCAGCCTAATAGGATAAAACGACTCAAGAATAAGATTAAATGGCTTCGGTTTTGGCCTCACCGAAAGTGAGGCCTCTATTAGTTGCTGTCTAGCTGTTGCCTGGTCAGTATCTAGTTGTTGTCTGGCCAGTATCTAATGAGTCGCCATCAATTAGTTCATTATTTATCGGCAATCACTGAGCGCAGCAATCGACCCATGGTAGTTTTACCAAGATCATCGGCAAAGGCATTATTTTCCCAGGCTTTATGACCGCCAATCATCACTAGGCTGACCACATCATCAGAGCGATTAACCAGCTGCTCGTGACTAAACTCTTCCCGGTAAACCCGCTCAACCTTACTCTCGCCATCGTATTCAGCGAGCTTTATTGGGTCGATCAAAATCAAGTCGGCTACATCGCCCAGATCAATAGTGCCGCCCTCGACCCCAAAGACATCGGCAGGATCTTTAGTCAGACGTTTAACCATATAGCTGACATCGGCATCACCGCCCTGAGCCGCCAATTGCAGACTGCGCAGATTGACGTCATAAAAGGCCATATTGGTGAGGTGAGCGCCGCTATCGTTAAAGCCGGGCAGCAGATTGGGGTGCATCAATAATTCCCGCACGGTTTTCATATCTCGGTTAGCGGTGACCGTGCTCCAGCTCAGATCATTGTCAAAGCTTCTCAGCATTTGCAGCATAAAGTCGCCCTCATCGGCGATCCAGAGAAAATCTGCTTCCAGAAGATCCCGCTCTTGCTGACTAATAGTCTCTTTTAGCGTGCCTGTTTTAAACGCCAAAATACGTTCAAAAAGGGCCTGAAAAGTCATGCCCTGCCAGCTCTGCTGGGGGCAGCGCACCACATCCATATCCGCCAGAGTGCGGTTGAACGCATAGTCTTCGAGATTTGCCTTGCGCTTTAGTCGCGCCAGGCTCCAGCCCTGCTTGCCCTTCATCCACATGGCTTTAAACGCCTTGGCATAGTCCGGATCATTGAGGAT
>ENA-OQVM01001325-OQVM01001325.1-marine-metagenome-genome-assembly--contig:-NODE-1325-length-33045-cov-10.359561_pt1 | contig 33045 bp, 36 predicted proteins | sample MGYA00237776_ERZ505498 | MGnify/ENA primary metagenome ERZ505498 (study PRJEB26159, sample SAMN06265151) | marine metagenome | isolation source: Helgoland LTER site | place: Germany:Helgoland, sampling...
TGGTGACTCAATTTCAATCTGATAAAAATGTTATTACCGATATACATGAGCGTTTTGTACTTTACGAGGCTGTTCATCGATATCTCAATAATCATGAGTCGCTAACCATGAAATGGATCGAGCAAAGCCTGCAGCTGAGTTTTCCCAAAGTGTATTCCGTAGTGAATCATTTAGTAAAAAAGGGTTATTTAATACGAAAACCTTCGACAGCGGATAAAAGAATTAAGTTCCTGTTGCCAACAAATAAAGCCTTAGATGGAGTTAAGTTGTTTGAAGAAATGAAGCTCAATGAGTTACATGCCCTAGGCATTTCTAAGAATGAAGTTACAGGGATTCCTCGCCTAAAAAATTTTAGCGAGGCAACAAGGCTGAAAATTCAAGAAGAGTTTTTATCCGCTGAGGAGGACTGGTCCTAGCTAGCTATTGTTTTAATTTCTATAAGCCAGCGTTATTTTTTTGCAAGGCTCGCTCAGCTCTATAGCTGGATCGAACCATGGGTCCTGAGACCACTTCTAAGAAACCTTTAGCCAAACCTATCTCGCGATATGCGTCAAATTCTTTTGGGGTCACCCAGCGCTCTACTGGCAAATGATTTAAAGTAGGTCGAAGGTATTGGCCTAACGTTAAGATATCCACTTTATTGGCAATTAGATCGTCCATGGTCTCTTCTATTTCTGCATCTGTTTCGCCTAAACCTAAAATCAAACTTGTTTTCGTTAAGACTTTTGGGTTAATTCTTTTTGATTCTGCCAAAACTTCAAGAGTTTGTTCGTATCCTGCTCTAATATCTCTGACTGGGTGGGTAAGTCGTTTGACTGTTTCTACGTTTTGGGCAAACACTTCTAGGCCGCAATTGACCAAAGTATTAATAGAAGAAGACAGGCCTTTAAAGTCTGGGGTTAACGCCTCAACGGCAGTGTTGGGATTAAGCTCTTTAATCGCCTTAACAGTTTGAGCATAGTGCTCTGCCCCGCCATCTTCCAAATCGTCTCTGTTGACTGAGGTTAAAACAACGTACTTAAGGCCCATGGTTTTAACAGCCTTGGCTGTGTGCATAGGCTCTTCAAGATCTAACCAGCCTTTTGGGTTGCCTGTATCGACCGAACAAAACTTGCAAGCTCTGGTGCAAACCGATCCCATCAACATAAAAGTTGCTGTTCCAGCCGACCAGCATTCTGAGATGTTTGGGCACATGGCCTCTTCGCATACTGTGTTGAGACGTTTGTCTTGAACTTGTTTTCTGACGGCCTTAAAGTTTGCATCAAAAGTGGCTTTAACCCTTATCCACTCTGGTTTTTTTTGATTAGGAATAGAAGAATACTGATTGGCTTTCTGGCCATTTTTTACAGCCTTGATGCCATCGCGATTAACAATTTTTTGAGTGGGGATAATTTCCATTACTTAAATAATTTTTTTAACTCTTCTATTGCGACTGATTCTACCCCTTCCATGGTGACATTTGAATCAAAAAGACTAATTTGCGTGACTTCTAAGCCTTCATACCCGCAAGGATTAATCAGACTAAAAGGCTCTAGATCCATGTCCACGTTTAAACTAATGCCATGGTAAGTTCGACCTTTAGAGATTCTTAGGCCAATGGAAGCAATTTTTTTTTCCCCCACATAAACACCAGGTGCGCCTTCAACAAAGGAGCTCTCTATGGCGTAATGTTTCAGAATATTTTGAATTAGGTTTTGCAGGTTGGCGACCAGCGACTTAGGCCCTATTTTTTTTGTCTTAATGTCTAAGAGAAAATAAATAACCAATTGACCTGGACCATGAAAAGTAACCTCGCCGCCTCTGTCGGTTTGAACGATCGGAATATTTCCTGGATTTAAAACATGCAAGGGATCAGCTGCAGTACCCAATGTAAAAACTGCATCATGCTCAAGCAACCAAATCTCATCATCAAAGGAATCCGCTTGAACCAGTGAGCGCATCTTCTCATAGGTATCTGCGTAGGCTTGAGTGCCTAACTGAATGATCTTAGGAGTCACCGTCACTGTTTGTTCGGGCCTCGACAAATGCATCTTCGGCAATGGCATGAAAGCTTTTCACCTCTGCTAGAAAAGTTTTGAAAGAATCGTAAACTTTTTTAATATCAGGATCGTTTGCAGCAGAAGTCTCTAAAATCTCCTCAGAGATAATTCTAAATTCATTGATCACATCTTTGGGTAGCTCTCTGAGCTGGACGTCATGATTTTGAATCAAATCTTGTAAGGCTCTGTTGTTAGAGGCTGTGTACTCATCAAGTAAGTCTTGATTCACAGCCTTAGCAGCTGTAGTAACTATTGCCTGCAAATGAGGAGGTAATGTATTCCAAGCATCAATGTTAATGGTGAATTCAAGCATGGAGCCTGGTTCATGCCAACCAGGATAATAGTAGTATTTTGCCACCTGCTGAAAACCAAAAGCTAAGTCATTGTAGGGGCCTACCCACTCAACTGCATCAATGGTTCCAGTCTGCATGGCTGTGTATAGTTCGCCGCCTGGGATATTGACAGGAATGCCTCCAGCTCTTTTAAAAACCTCTCCACCAAAACCGGGGAAACGCATTTTTAACCCTTTGATGTCTTCTAAGGAATTAATTTCTTTGTTAAACCAACCAAACATCTGGGTGCCAGTGTTGCCGCCGGGTAAAGGCTTTAAATTAAATGGACGATACAGATCTTCCCAAAGCTCTAAGCCACCTCCTCGATTGACCCAAGCGTTGATTTCATCGGCTGTAAAACCAAAAGGCACGCCTGCAAAAAATTGTGCTGCTGGAACCTTCCCCTTCCAGTAATAAGCTCCGCCATGACCCATCTCTACTGAGCCACCAGACACTGCATCAAACACACCCATAGCCGGAACAAGTTCCCCCGCTCCATAAACTGTTACCTTTAATTGACCTTGAGACATCTCTTCAACTAACTGACTGAATCGCTCGGGGGCCATGCCCAAGCCTGGGTAATTTTTTGGCCAAGTGGTCACCATCGACCAGGAATAGTTTTTCACAGAAACAACGCCTTCGACTGACTTGTCTGGAGCACCACAGCTGCTTAAAAAAATAACCGCCAATCCCGAAAGTAAAAAATGCCTCATCCTAATGTCTCCAGTTTTGCGAAAGCTAAAACGAGCCATTTGCTGCCAGCTTTTTCAAAATTAATTTGAACCCTTGCAGATTCGCCCGACCCTTCATAGTTTAAAACGACGCCCAGCCCAAAGGTAGGGTGCACCACTTTTTGTCCCAGACCAATTCCAACCTCGTCCTTAAAGTCCATTTTAGATTTTTTGGCTGTGCGCACATAAGGCGTGCTCACTGAAGCTCTGGGTCTTATTTCATCAATAAAGACTGCTGGAATTTCTTTTAAGAATCGCGAAGGCGGATTGAAGACATCTGAGCCATGCAATCTTCTAGATTCAGCATGAGTTAAGTAAAGCTTTTTCATGGCGCGAGTGATGCCCACATAGCAGAGCCTTCTCTCTTCCTCTAATTGTGCTGGGGATTCAATGGATCGACCATGTGGAAATAAGCTTTCTTCGAGGCCTGTAATAAACACCAAAGGGAACTCTAGGCCTTTAGCTGAATGCAAGGTCATGAGCTGAACTGCATCTTGAAATTCATCGGCTTGAGTGTCTCCTGAATCAAGAGAGACAGTATCAAGAAAAATTTCAGCAATTTCCTTGTGAGACATTTCTTTCTCAAAGGATTGCTCAAAGTTTTTTGCAGAGGTCACCAGCTCTTCTAAGTTTTCTATTCGGGTTTTACCTTTTTCGCCGGCTTCTTTTTTGTGATATTGATAAAGGCCAGATTTTTGAATGATCATCTCCATCAACTCTGACAACGGCATGGTATCTAGCAAACCAATGCACTCACTGATCAGAGCTAAATATGCATTGAGACCTTGCCCGGCTTTGCCGCCCATGTTGCCTTCGTCGTGGAGCTTTGCTGCCGCTTTGATATAGGAGAGATTGTAAGCCTTGGCTGTATCTCTGATTTTTGCCTGTGACTTAACACCGATGCCTCTAGTGGGATTGGCAATCGATCGCTCAAAGGCAGGGTTATCATGGGGGTTAAAAATCACCTTGAGGTAGCTCATGGCATTTTTGATTTCCATGCGTTCGTAGAAACGCAAACCACCATAGATTCGATAAGGAATATTCGCTCTCAGTAACGCTTCTTCTAAAGCCCTTGATTGTGCATTGGAGCGATAGACTATACCCGCATCACTATATAACTCTCCGCCTTCCATCCAGCTTTTGAGAACCCCTGCGATAAATCTTGCCTCATCTTGTTCATTGTATGCCTGATAAAGAGTAATGCGCTCACCTTCCAAGGAATCAGTCCATAGGTTTTTGCCTAAGCGAGTTTGATTGTTGTCTATCAAAGCATTGGCAGCGCCTAAAATTACACTGGTTGAGCGATAGTTTTGCTCGAGGCGAATGACCTTAGAGCCCTCGAAACTCGACTCAAATGATGAAATATTTTCTACCTTAGCGCCTCTCCAACCATAAATAGATTGATCATCATCACCAACCGCTGTGATGGTTGCCGTCTCTGATGCAATCTCTTTGAGCCAGTTGTATTGAATAGTGTTGGTGTCCTGAAACTCATCGACCAAGACGGCCTTAAATCGATTGTGAAAAAACTCTTTGACTGTCTTGTTGGACTTAACCAGCTCATAGGCTCTGAGCAGCAGCTCGGCAAAATCTACCAGACTGTCGTTGGCACAAGCATCTTCATAATGCTTGTAAATACCTTTGACGGTCTGAGCATAAAAATCTCCATTGTCAGATACATCATCGGCTCTAATGCCTTCATCTTTCCAGCCATTGATCTGCCATTGAATTTGCTTGGGCGGCCAGGCTGCATCGTCAAGTCCCGCTTCTTTGGTTAGACGCTTCACTATTCTGAGTTGATCGTCGCTGTCTAAAATAGTAAAGCCTGAGATTAAGCCTGCCTCTTTGTAAAACCTTTTTAAGGTTCTGTGTGCCAAGCCATGAAAGGTTCCACACCACATATCCCCGCCTGGAGACTGCAATAATTCCTGAATTCTGGATTGCATCTCTCTGGCGGCTTTGTTGGTAAAGGTGACGGCAATAATAGAAGACGGGTTGATGCCCATGGCCTCTACTTTCCAAGCAATGCGATGCACCAAGACCCTGGTCTTGCCTGAGCCTGCACCAGCCAGAACAAGCAAACTCTTATCTTCAGATGTGACGGCCTCACGCTGGGGATCGTTTAAATTTTCTAGTATGTGAGAAACATCCATGGGGGGTTCATTTTTTAATCTAAGAAGCCTATTCTAACCTCTATGCAAACTAAATTATTAAGAGAAATCAAAAATGCATTGCCTGAGCTTCGAAAATCCGAGGTCAAGGTTGCCGAATTTGTTTTAAATAAGCCTGGGGATATTATCGAGCTCACAACGGCGCAAGCTTCAGGCGCTATTGGGGTGAGTGAGCCAACGCTCATTAGGTTTTGTCAGGCACTAGGATTTAATGGCTTTCAAAAATTTAAGCTCACACTGGCTCAACAATTAGCAGCAGATGATTATTTTCATTCCTATGAAATTGACCCCAATGACAGCATTCAAGAGGTCACTGAAAAAGTCTTTGATAGCACCATCAGTGAAATTTTAAATGTGAGATCTCAATTGGATCAATCAGTCGTAGAAGAAGCGATTGAGACCTTGGCCAATGCAAAGAGAGTTGAGTTTTATGCCTTCGGGGGCTCCGTGCCTGTGGCGATGGATGCGCAGCATAAATTTTTTAGACTCAAGATTCCTTCGTCTTGTATTTCAGACCCGCACATTCAATTCATGTCTGCTAACTCACTCAACGAGAGAGATGTGGTGGTGGCAATATCCCAATCAGGCAATACGGCTGCCTTGGTAGAGAGCATTAAAACGGTTAAAAGTTTTGGTGTGATTGTGATTGGACTCATGCCCTCAGGAACCCCGCTTTCAAGAATCTGCGACATAGCGCTCGATATTGATGTGGGAGAAAATGCTCGATTAACTCGACCAATGACCTCAAGGCTTGCTTACATGGCGATCATAGATGTATTAGCAGTAGGTGTGGCACAGCTAAAGCCCGAAGCACAAGATCACCTGTTTAATATTGTCACCAGTCAGAATTCTTTAAAGATTAAATAATTAGTACCGAAGGTTCTCTCTAAACCAAAGATTGACCATCCACTTTTCTCCCTTGATAACTGGCATACCTGCATGCAGTGATTTGGGGTGAATTTTTGGGTGTGATGCAGCTGGCGTCTCAGTGAGAGTGTTGTGGAAGACCACCACGTCTCCCTTTTTAGCAGTCACCGTGACGCCTAACTCTGGAAAACCGGTACCGCCGCCCTCCTCAACATCGTTGAGGTAAATCAATACTGTAATCATTCGTTGGCCACCAGGCTTCCAATTTCTCTTCCCATCCAGAGTCTGAAAGTCAAAGGAGTCAAAATGTGGTTTGTATTGAGCTCCAGTTTTATAGTAGACCAATTGATACTGTTCCGCGTTCCGAATGGGTATTTGCGTCAAAATTGATAGTCGCTTGCTGACTTCATGGACGATATCATTGGCATTATGTTCAATCCAGCAGTTCTCGCTGGTCCTGCTTTCATGTTGAATGTGTTGATCGGGACTGATCACTGTGGATGGCTGAAGTTTGCCCTGAGAAGCCTCAATAAATGCCTCACATTCCATGTCGCTAACAAAGTTAGTCACAACATAGAGTATTGGATCACCAGAATACATGGTGACATTTTCAGCGATTTTTTTTGGGTATTCTTCGTTCATGATGTGAAATAATTGTATGCTAACAGGGAGCCTAAGGTATATAAAATGAGCATATTTATTTCGATCGCATCCTATCAAGACCCGCTTCTTGTTTCAACAATTTTCAGTGCCTATAACAATGCCAAAAATAAAGATGACTTAATCTTTAGCATTTGCGATCAATCAGATCATCCTGTAAATATAGAGGATTTAACTTTTGCAAAACAGGTGAGATATGACCATGTGGATCCCCTATTTTCAAAAGGTCCGTGCTGGGCAAGGCACAGAGCTCAAACTTGCTATCAAGAGGAAGACTATTTCCTGCAGATTGATTCTCACACTCAATTCCTGCCAAACTGGGATGAGTTATTCACAGAAGCTTTATTAAAAATTGAAGCTGTTGGATCAACCGATGTCTATTTCGCTAATCCCATTATTACTTCCTACCCCAGAAGTTTTAAGGTGCTTGATTTTGATCAGGGTCTGTTTGAACTCAACACTGGAGATAAGCACACCCAAGTTATTACTTATAGAAAAGATAGCCTATTTTCTCGCGGCTCATTTTCACGCCAAATAGGCATTCCAACTAAACACACAGAAATCACTCACGCCTATCTCATGGCCGCAGGCTGCATCTTTACTCGCGGAAAGTTTGTGCAACAAATTCCCTATGATCCGAATTATTATTTTTATGGCGAAGAGTTGTCGATGGCGCTAAGAGCCTTTACACATGGCTTTTCTTTTTTTCATATTCCTGATATTCCTCTTTTTCATCTTTATACAGATGTTAGTAACCTTCCTAGAAAACTGCATTGGGACCCAGAAGATGATGCAAATCGAGCCACTAAATGGCATGAATTAGAGCAAAAAAGTCTAGACCGACTGGATGATTTGTTTGCTGGGAAGATTGAGGGCTCTATGGGTCTTGGATCTCAAAGATCTCTTGAGGATTATGCGAGCATGAGTGGGATGGATCTTAAAAATCAAAGAGTTTTAAATTTAGAGCAGGCCACTGAGTCGACTTATCTAGAATCGATGGAATGGTCAAAAAACCCAATAACAGGGCAACATTAATAGGAGAGGAGTATGAGCGAAGAAGCGAGAAATTTTTTGAATAGTTATGGGGAGTTTGTCACAAAAGTTACAAGTGAGCCGAGTCTAAATCAATCAAGCTTGGATGAGCGAATGAAAGAGATTGATGCCTCTTCGCCCATTGAATCTGCAAGGCTCTTGACTGCAGCTCTGGGACTTGGGAGTGAAACAGGTGAATTTGTTGAAATAGTTAAAAAGATGTTTCTTCAAGGTAAGCCGGCATCTGAAGATAACATTTACCATATGAAAAGAGAGCTAGGTGACATCATGTGGTACTGGGCTACTGCCTGTATGGCTTTAAAGCTAGACCCTTATGAAGTGATCAAAGAAAACCAAGATAAGCTAGAAGCAAGGTACGGTGAAAAGTTTGAGGTCGATAGAAGCGAACATCGAAAGGACGGAGACCTGTAAATATCAAATAGGTTAATAAACTGATTTTGCTTTAAAGTCTTCGGTCGCCGCTAGATACTCCTGCTTGAGTTGATCAACAAGGACTTGAACAGTTGGCGAATCTTTTATAGAACCTATCCCTTGACCAGATCCCCATATATCTTTCCAAGCTTTGGCTTCAGTATTTCCGCCAGAGCCAAAATTCATAGAAGTTTTATCTGCCTCTGGAAGGTTAACTGGATCAAGTCCAGCCTTTTCAATGGATGGCCCAAGATAGTTTCCGTGAACCCCAGTAAATAAAGATGAATAAACAATGTCATGCGCCGCACTTTCTATCAACATATCTTTATATTCCTTGTCTGCATTGGCTTCTTCGGTTGCTATAAATCGCGTGCCCATGTAAGCCAGGTCAGCTCCGAGTGCCAAGCTGGATGCCACAGCACTGCCTGAACTGATAGCTCCAGAAAGAATAATGGTACCATCAAAGAATTCTCTTACCTCTCTAACCAACGCAAAAGGTGACAAGGTTCCAGCATGTCCGCCTGCACCAGAGCAAACTAAAATAAGCCCGTCAACGCCCTGTTCTGCTGCTTTTTTTGCATGTCTAACGCTTATCACATCGTGATAAACAAGACCGCCATATGAATGAGCTGCGGTAACAATTTCTTCAGGGGGTCTCAAGGAAGTGATAATAATTGGTACTTCATGTCTAACACATGATTCCATGTCTGCCATTAATCGATCGTTTGAAGCATGGCAAATTTGATTGACTGCAAACGGTGCAATCGGAAGCTCGGGGTTATCTAATTTCGCTTGAGCAAGCTCTTCCTTGATCCTAATGATCCATTCATCAAGAACTGGTTGGGGTCTCGCATTCAATGCAGGAAAAGATCCAACGATCCCAGCCTTACACTGAGCAATCACGAGCTCTGGTCCAGAGCACAAAAAAAGAGGTGACCCAATGACTGGAATTGAAAGATTATTTTGTAGAATTTTAGGTAATGGCATGATGTATTTTAGTTTTTTGTTGAGCTTACAGGAAGACTATAGGATATTAAATAGGAGTTTTACGGTTTCTTTAATTGATCTGCAACCCAGCTGATTGACCAGTTATGTCCCAGTCGATGGCCCTTGTATGTGTCCGGCAAAACTGTAACAACACTTCCTAATATTTCAATGTTTTGAGGATTCGTTGGCAGATCTTTAAATGCACTATCAAGATCTTGTTGCGTTCTCCACTCAAACAAATTAGCCATGGGCTTGAGATTTACCCCAGGCTTATAGCCACATAATGTATTCAAGGAGGTGTTGCCTTGAAGCGGCGAGGCAATAATGTGTGCATCAAGGGTAACTGTATTTTTCCAATTATTTAAGAGGTGCGTTACCAAAATACCTCCATAGCTGTGACCAATCAGGGTAACTTTTTTAATTTGAATATTTTGGTTTAAAAAAATTTCTAATTCTTCAATTAACCTGTCCCCAGAATCTTTGTAACATCCATTGTCCGGCCATCTGTAAAAAAATACCTCATTCGTTGATGTGTCTAAAGTCTTAAGCGGATAAACCCACTCATACCCTTCGCTAGAACCCCCATGAGCTGCCACAGTAATTTCATTGGCATTAAGTAGATTTGATTCCAAGGGTTGCATCCCCATTGGCAAATCAATAAGACGCGCACCAGATATTTTTACTGAAACGTCGTCATGAAAATCACTCAGCTGAACTTTTGATGGGGCGGGTCCATTGCAAGCACCTAAGGTTAGCAAAAGGATTGGGAAGTATTTTAAAAATTTCATAAAAAGTTATTTTATAAAGTAAGCAACGCTGTGATCATCAAAGTCTTTCGCTCCAACTTGATCAAAGCCCAACTTCTCATGAAAATTTAATGATGGCTGATTAATGGGTTGGGTATTAACCTCTAGCGCAATGGGGAGGCTCTCCTTTTTAGCTTGGATAAAAATATCATCATAAATAGCCTTGCCAAGCCCCTCTCTTCTATATTTGTTGTCGATTGCAACTCTATCTACATATAAAAATTTCTTAAGTTTTTTGCTAAAAAATCTATAATTCTCTGAGCTATACTCTGAGCCCTCTCTCATGCAAATAATAAATCCAATCACCTCATCACCGTTTAATATCAATAAATTATATGCGCTGAGCTCTATTAATTTAGTTAAATGCTTCTTAGATTCTAACGATCCAACTTCTGGAGTATTGGCTTGATTTAGATCATAAATTTTTTGAAGCTGATCATCATGAGCATCGTCATGACTAAATACTAACATTTTAAATTTTGAGTTGATTGCCATAAAAGTATTAGCCATTACCCATTGCTTCGTTGCTAATTAGTTGCTCGATCCTTTATTGATAATATCAACATAGGTTTTAATGCCAGCAACAAAACTATCTATGGCAATGCTTTCGTTTGTTCCATGAAATCCTGTCATGTCCTCTGGAGCGATGCTAAACGGATTAAATCTAAAAGAATTATCTGCAACTTTTGAATAGTGGCGTGTATCAGAGGCTGCAATCATAATGCCTGGAACTGATATAACCTCGCCGTAAACTTTGCTCAAAGAAGATGCGATGATTTCATAGCCAGGAGATTCCCAAGAAGAAACACCTGAAGCCTCCATGCCTTCCAAAGTTCGCACTTCTACTTGATCAGATCCAACAACTCTTCTGACGTGCTCAGTGACGCTTTCAATAGAGTCTCTAGGGTGAAGTCTAAAATTAATAAGTGCTGTGGCTTCAATTGGCAAAACATTGCTTTTAATGCTTCCATTTAGCATCGTTGGCGCCGTGGTAGTTCTAATCATTGCATTAATTACTGGGGCAGAGGACATCTGGCTGTCTAACAACCCTCCAAAGAGCCATCTATTGGCAAAAAGAAAACGATAGCCAAATGGCATGTGTTTGCTGACCTCATCAAACATGACTGCGCTTAAGCCTTCTAGACTTCCAGGAAGCGGTTCATTTTCTAGCTTGATGAGAGCATCCGCAAGAATGTTCACGGCTGTTTTCTTGGGAGGTGTGGAGGAGTGCCCACCTTTTGCTTTTGCAATAATTAATAGATTCATAATACCTTTTTCAGCTACGTTAATAGGCGCAACTAACTTATCCACGCCAGGAAAAAATCCTCTATTTACAAACGAGCCCTCATCAAGAGACCATTGCAGTTGAACACCCTCTTGTTTCAGTTTTTCTGTAACCTGGGCCGCTCCACTGCCACCAATTTCTTCATCGTGGCCAAAGCTAAAGTAAACAGTCCTTGTAGGCTTAAAGTTATTTTTAAGTAAATAAGTTGCTGCCTCCATCATGCCAACGACACCGCTTTTGTCATCTAGGGCACCTCTGCCCCAGATTCTATTGTTTGAAATTACTCCAGCAAAAGGTTCCTCTTCCCAAATAGTTTCGGTGCCTGGGATCACGGGAACTACATCGTAATGCGCGGTTAATAAAATGGGCGCGAGGCTGCTGTCGCTGCCCTCCCATTTAAAAAGCAAAGTGTACTCAAGCATCTCGAGCTGCATTGCTGAATGAAATTCAGGATAAGTATCAGCGGCCCATTTAATAAAACCTTCAAATTCTTGGGGTGAAAATTTCTCTTTATCTTGATGAGAAATGGTCTTAAATCTAATAGATGCAGCTAGATTATTGATTGCAGCTTCTCCATCAATGTCAGCTGTTACACCCACATTGACTGGTGACTCTGGGGCAGAGTGCATGAGAGTTCTGATAAAGGCTATTGAAAGCAGCGCGCCAATAATCAAAACGAATGAAAGTAATAATTTTTTAAACATCCCTTGGCCCCCAGGCTTTGCTTTCTTTAAAAAAACTCAGGTCTTTTGCCTGAAAAGTTTGAAAAATACTCTCTGATGCTTTCTAAATCCTGCTCTACATTACCAGTTGGGCTGAAAAAATCGCCAAGCTCAATAGTTTTGTTTGAGAAATCAATTCCTGCCATCATAATTTGGCTATTAGTCTCATGCGCAATTCTTAGGAACCCCGACTTGAGCCTTTTAACTTTCTGCCTGGTCCCTTCGGGGGCGATAACAATTAGAAAGCCTTTATATTTCTCAGTTACATTTTGAATTTCCTGTTTAAGAGCTGCAGGGTTTGCTCTGTTAACAGGAATGCCTCCCATTTTTCTTAGCAATCTTCTAAAGCCCTTTTTAAAAACAGAGTGTTTGCCGATCCAGTGGAAGTTAACATCAAGGCTAAGGATCAAGGACATCGCAAGAACAAAATCCCAATTTGAGGTGTGAGGCCCAGCCACCAATAACACTCTCTCATCTTTCGGGAAATGACCAACTGTTTTCCAGCCCGTAACCTTCATGGCTAATTTACCAATCAGCTTTAAAATCTTTGGTCTATTTGCAATCAAGTGATCTGGAATAAATGTTTTATTTTGTTTCATTAAAGTTAGTTTAAAGGAATTTTAACTTGCCGTTATTTTTTCGTATTTCTCTATTGCATCTGCAATTTTTTGTATAACCTCGCCTTGAGCAAATTTCTTTGTGTTGACGTAAAAGGGATGAGGAAGAGAGGACAGTTCCTGAGCTTTCGCCATTACTCTGTCCATAAATAAATCCTCTGATACAACCTCGTCAATATAGCCCACCGCAATTGAGTCTCTCATAGAGTAAGCATCAGAATGATAAACAGCAGGATAAAAATAGTTCTTATTCACTCTAGCTATTAATATCTCCATAATTTGAGTGGGTATATCCATATTGTTTCTGACTTCGTTTGCCTGGCAAATGTATTGTCCATCTATGGCAATCCGATAATCAGCACAGCAAGTCACAAATAAGCCAAGGGCAATGGAGTGACCAGAAACTGCTGCAATAATTGGTCTATCAAAGGCATAAAGATCTAAGAGTGTTTTGTAGCCAAGGGTTACCATCTTATGGATCTTGTCCATGTCGCCTGTGGCCAATGTCTTTAAATCAAAGCCACCGGAAAACAGCCCTTTTCTTCCTGTGATAACCAGACAGCCTGAATCTCTAGGAACCTCCGCCAATAATTCATTAAACTTGGTGAGCATCTCATAAGAGAATGCATTCGCCTTGCCATCATCAAGCTTGATAGTTGAAATGTTATTCTCTTGGCTTAAGGTTGCTATTTGTGTAGACATAATATTCCTCTAGTGGCCCTCTAAAGTATTTAACCATATTCTAACTTTTAACTTGGTGTTTTCTCTAAAATCCATTGCTTACCTTATTTTTTTTAATATCCAAAAACCTAACCACGTGCTGATAATAGCTTTAAAAGTTTGAGCTATCACAATCGGCAACGAAAAAATAAAATCGAGATAAGGATTCCATAACCAGGCATAAAGCCAGTCAACAATGGGAAGAAAGATGGTGAGGTAATTTCTAAAAAACTCTATGTGAGACAGTGACAAGAGATCAAAGTCAGTAGTGTTTACGATCCACAACCCCCAAAATACCAAGCAAACTTGGATTGGTGTTGTGCCAATACAAATATATGCAATGATTCTGAGCAGACTATTCATGAAAATTTATCCCCCCAAATAAACTCATCAGTAAATTAATCATAGACCCTTTATCAAGCAAATAAAAACTCAGAGCTCAAAAAAATATTCTGTTCTTCTGCACTCTAGTCTAGGGTAGCTCCTGTCTCTCTGTGCCTCGTCGAGCCCACATTGAGAATGGAACGCTCAGGATGTAAGCAGCGCCTATTAGATTAAGGGTGATCCAAAGAAAATTAATTAAAGCCAAGACAATAGCTGAAAATAATATCAAGAATGAGATTCTAGACTTCACTTGCGGGCGCCCTCTTTTAAATGAAAAGGTTGGTATTTGACTAACCAGCAGACCACTAATCAAGATGGTGTAGCCTGCAACAAAATTTAAATTAGTATAGGCCCAGTCATAACCTAAGAATGTGTGAGTTAGGGGTAATAAAATTAATAAGGCGCCCATTGGAGTTGGAATGCCTGTGAAAAAATAAGGCTTATCGTCTACGGTCTTTGCCTCTTCTTGTCTCACATTAAAGAGTGCGAGCCGAAGGCATGAAAATACTATAAAGGCTAGCGCAGCAAAGGCACCAAGGCTGCTGTCCTGATTGAAAATTGTCATATAAAGCAATAACCCCGGAGCGATCCCAAAGCTCAAGAAATCTGATAAAGAGTCTAATTGTGCTCCAAGCTCAGATTCGCTTTTTAATTGTCGGGCAAGCATGCCATCAAGCACATCACAGATCCCAGCCAATAAAATACAGATCACTGCTAAATTGTAATTAAGCTCTAATGCAAACCTAATTGAGCTTAAGCCAAAACATAGGCCTGTGAGGGTGACCAAATTTGGAATGAGTACCCTTAAATCTAATTTATTCACCTGCGCCTCTCATCAAAGGCAGTGATGCTAGGACTGTTTCACCTGCTGTGACTATGTCGCCTATCTTGCATTCTGGATTGGCATCAAGAGGCATGTAAATATCCACGCGTGATCCAAAGCGAATTAAACCAAAGCGCTCTCCTTGGTCCAGTCGCTGGTTTGTCTTCACAAATCCTAAAATTCTTCTAGCAATTAAGCCTGCTATTTGTACCACAATAATTTTTGTACCATCATCTGTTTTGAGAACAAGACTACTTCTTTCATTTTTATCGCTGGCTTTATCAAGGCTCGCATTTAAGAACTGGCCTTTTTTATAAACAATACTTTCTATCTCGGCTGCAATGGGACTTCTGTTTACATGCACATTAAATACATTCATAAATACACAAATGCGCTTCATCTTCTCTGGAGCCATTGAAAGTTCTAAGGGTGGTATCGCCTCATCAATAAGGCAGACTTTACCATCTGCTGAGCTAACAATTTTACTTGCGTCATTTGGCGCCAAACGCTCTGGGTTTCTAAAAAACCAAATCACAAAAAATGTTAGTGAGAAGCCAGCCAAAGATAATGGGAGCCAAAAAAAATAAAGGCTGGTTGAGATAACTAAAAAAATTGATGCAAATTTCCAGCCTTCAGGATGAATATAAAATTGTCGACTCTTAGTTGTTTGGCTCATGGCAATTACGATTGTAAATAATGCATTCTATTCTAAAAGGGATCTTTATTGTTTTTTATGGCCCTTTTACCTGGGTATAAATTATTAATGCGGCCATCCCCAATTGCAGAATTAACGTTAGCCATAAAGCGATCTTGGTTATGGGCTTTGGCTGTAATGCTTGTTCAAGTTTATTCGTTAGATATATGGCGCCAATATTTATGACGGGCAATCCTATTGCTGCCCAGATGCCAGCAATGAGTAATAGGGTAATGGGGTTGGGTAATAAGAAGTATGCTATGCAGGAAAAAAGCGGAATAATAAAACCTATGACTTGAATTAAATTATTTCTTGTTTTTCTTTTTTCCATCACCAGTCCCATGGAAATGAAGTAATCAGAGATGGTCCTAGTAAATGCTGCAGTTCCAGACAGCATAGTGGAGAAAAGAACAAAGAAAGCGAGCGGGATAAAAAGCCATTTAGCCCAACTGCCCAAGATTGTTGTAAAGATGTTTAATAATGTTTGAATGATGTCTCCACCGGGAGGTGGATACAGCCCCAAAGTATTAAGCACTGCAGCGCCTAGAAGGAAGAATGGCAAAGTGCCTAGGGTTACAAAAAACACAGTCGCCCATACATCTGCTTGCATCACTTTGATCCAAGCCTTTTGTTCACCGATCTCATTGCCATGCTTTGCATATCCTTTCTCAAGGCACCAATAGGTATATGCCATAATTTCCCCATAGCTAATGCCTGTAAAACCAAAGACTGCCAAGGCCAATGCTGCATGCTCAAACGGGAAAGTGAATGATAGGCCTGTGATTATTTGCTCGCTAGAAATAGCATAGGCAGTAGATTGCATGGATATAGCAATAATCAATGTCACCACTGAGAAAAAAAATACCATTGCCAATAAGATTTTTTCTAGGGATTGATAGGAGCCAAGATATAAAATAAACCAAACCATAAAACAGGCAGTTACAACCCATATCTCAACGCTTAACAATGGAATCATGAGGTGCCCTGCTTCTGCAACAGCCCCAGCAAGCCCGCCCATACCAGCAATCGATGGAATGACTCCAATAAACATAAACCAGACAAGCCAAGAGGTCTGTTTTCCACGAAAATTTGTCTTGGCCCCAGGCATTTTAGAGAAGGCTTCTAAAAATGTTTGATTGGTCGCAATAACATATCTAGTAATTTCAGCTTGAATTAATGGCTTGCTCCAAAGACTAAGCAAGAGCCACCACAACAAAGTAAAACCAGTCGCAGCACCCAATAATGGAGCCAGGGCTATTGCTCCACTGCCAACAACACTGCCAGTCACAACAACACTTGGGCCAATAAACTTTAACCTTTGTATAAGAGAAATAGGGGCTTTATTCATGAGGTTTTCGTAATAAAACTATGTCCTTTGAAGGAATCTCATACTGCCAATTTCTTTGCTCAGCTATTACTGAAAAGGTTTTTTCAGAATAAAAAGTTACATGCGTTGGATCTCTCCTGTAGTACCAACCCTCAAAATTTTGATCAAGAGGGAGGAAACTGGTCATGATTCCAAGCCATCCTCCTGGTTTTAATAAATCATCAAAGGTACTAAATTCTTTATGCGGGCAATGAAAATGCTCTGCAGTTTCTGTGCAGGTAATAAAATTATATTTTTTAGAAAATATTTTTTGGTCGGGAAAGAAAAATGGATCATAGAGGTCTACTTCAAAACCATCGCATGTAAGCATATCTGCTAATGCTGGGCCGTGCCCACACCCAAAATCAAGGCCTGTGTCGCCAAGAGATAGCTTCTCTTTTAAAGGATTGGCCAGCCTAGTTAAGAATGTGCGATATGCCTCATCATGAATGTTATTGTTATGTTCAAGGTAGCGCTCTTTTTCATTATCTGGCGCAATATAAAAACTGGGGTCCAAAAATGAAGCAGAGCATGCCTGGCAATGCCAGTAGATTCTACTGTCTAGAGTTTGTATGGGTTTGGTTGAGTGATGGCCGCAAACTATGCACTTCATAGGATAGTCTTTATAAAATTTTCTTGATGCCTTCAATCGATACCAGCATGCCTTGATGAATGCTGTCTGCAAAAACATCTGGAGCAATCTCAGTCGTCCATTCCAGATAGCAGTTTGAATCATCGCTTGGAATAATTTTCATTGTTGCTAGATGATGCTCTATAGGTGCTGGAGTCTTAATAGCTGAGTATTGCAAGATCATGTGATCTTCATCCTTTAGGAGTATTTTTTCAGTGATGGTGCCCATTCCCTCCATCTCAAAACATCTGCAATCTCCATCTATGGTGATCGCCTGGATGGTTGGCACCCAGTCACATCTCGAAACATCTGAGAGGATTTCCCAGAGATGCTCTGCAGAACACTGAAGGGTAACTTTTTCTAAGAGAATCTTCATATCAAAACTTTGGTAATTTGATGTTTAAACATTTTATTCTTAATTTAAAGTTTATGTTTGACTGCTAAACCTTTGCAAGTTTTTTGCTAGTTTTTTGGCAAGTCGTTTAAAAATTTTTAGTGCTGCTCTAATATCTTGTGCATCAATTTTTTCTGCCAATGAATACCCGTCCCAATATGAAATGCTGTATCCATAATTATGCTCCATCAACTCTAAAGACGCTGCATCATTGTTTGAAGAATCTTTGTGTGCAATCAATACCAAGTGCTTGCTAAGCTCGATCGAAGTATTTCCAACTTCTGTAAAAATAGATTTATATAAATTTTCTATCTTGATGAGGTTCGTCTCAATGTTGTGATTTGGGTAAGGGTCCCTCATGAGTGCTTACCCATCTTTTAAGGTGAGCATGGGAGAGGTATAAATTGTTTTTTTGATCGACATGATGCCCGCAATAAATATAAAAATTATGGCAGCCATAAAACCCGTTCCAAGGATAGCTGGGTTTGGAGAATAGGATAGTTCTAACACTTGGGTAAAGATCACGCCAGATAATACTACTGCAGCAATCACGGCTGTCATTGCAGACAATATACCGAGTACTAAAAACTCTGAAGCTGCTGCTTGAAAGATTAGAGATCGTTTTGCACCAATGGCATGAAGGATGGCAGCTTCTTTCTTTCGCTGATCTGTGTTTGAAAATATGGATGCAATCAGCGCAAGGATGCCAGCAGCCAAAGCTAAAATAAAAATGTATTGCACTGCCAAAGATGCGCTTGAAAGAGTATTTTGTACCTGCTTTATAACAGCTCCAATATCAACCTTTGTGATGGTTGGGAAACGCTCAACAAAGCTTGCCATGATACTGCTCTCTTCTGGAACTCTAATACTTGTAATATAAGAATTAGGCAATGTTTTGCCTATGCTTGGTGAGAGCAAGAAAAAGAAATTTGGAGAAAAGCTTTCCCATGAGACTTCTCTAAAACTTGTAACAGTTGCATAAAAGTTATTACCGCCTGCAGAAAAGTAAAGTTCATCGCCTAGGGCTAAGCCCATAGATTTGGCCACACTGTCATCTACTGAGACCTCAGCCATGGATCTGTTCTCTTGCCACCAAGAACCCTGCACGATGGTATTAGATTCGGGCAGTGTTTCTTGCCAGGTTAGGTTCGCCTCTCTCTCCATTACATTGTCTGAATCTAATAGCTCTGTATTGTTGCGCTTCACTGAAAGGAGCCTGCCTCTGATTAAAGGTGTGAATACTGGTGATAAATCTGCTGTATCAGCAAAGTATTCTGAAATATTTTTAAGATCATATTCTTGAATATTAAAAAGAAAATTATTTGGTGTGTCTTCCTGCAATGTGTCAGTCCATGAATCAACTAAATCTGTTCTTGTCTCTGCTAGAACTAACAAAAAAACCAATGACAGGCCAAAGATGATGATTTGAAGAATACTTTCATTGCCTCTTTGCACAATGTTTTTTAGTCCCAATTTCCACCCTATACCTGAAGATAATTTGATCAACGAGAGAGCATAGATCATCCCTTTTCCAATTAAAAACAACAAGATTGTGACGGCGATCAAAGCTCCAACTATATATAAAATCAGCTCAATATTTTTGAAAAGAATAATTAAAAATATCAGCATAGTTGCTGAGGCTACTAAATAGATCATCAGATTTCTGGTCATCCCTATGCTGAAATCATTTCTTAAAATTCGAATGGGTTCTGACTCACTCAGTATTTTTAAATAGGGGGATGCCACGCCAAATACAACACAAAAGGAGGCGACAAAACCCAGGATGACTGGTTTAAATGAGGGCGGTGGTAGCTCAGTATTAATAATGTCCTGAAGGGCGCTAATGAGCAAGGACTGTAATAGATACCCACCAAGCAAACCAACAAGGGTTGCAAGCAATGCCATTAAAGCCAACTGCATAATTTGCGAGCCCAGGATAAACATTTTCGAGGCACCAAATACTTTCATTAAAGAGGTTTGTAGGAGATTACGAGCTGCATATCTTCGGACGGCCATCATCGAGGTGATAACAGAAATAATGATAGTGAAAAGACTGGCGAGATTAAAAAAAATGGTCGAGCTCTCAAGCGCCTCCCCAAGATTCTCGGCTGCCTCTTCTGCTTTTTGAACTCTGATATCTGCTGGCATATCTTGAAGACTATCGAGAAAATTTTGTATATTTTTTTGCGTTCCTGCAAATAGGTTTCGATAAACCACCCTACTGCCTGTTTGGATGATTCCCATTTCTGCTAAATCATCAATATTTACAATAATAGTTGGATAAAATCCAAAAAATCCTGAGTTACGATCTGGGTACTCTTGTATAACCCCCTCAACAATAAAAGTCTTATTCCCAATAATGACCTCGCCGTTTTGTTTTAACTCTAAGGCTTCTAATATCTTTGACTCTACCCACAAAGAACCGCTTTTGGGTGCGCCCTGATGGGTCAAAGTGCCACCATCAATCATGGAAATATCGAGGCTCCCCTTTAAGGGGTAGGATTCAGAGGTTGCCTTAATGGAGCTTAATAAATTATCTTCATTCGCAATGGCCATACTTAAAAAGGATACCGTTTCTGCTGTCTTCAGCTCATTGTTTTTTGCTAGCTCTAGATAGTCTGACCCGAGCTCTGAGGCTGAGCGAAGGGTTAGATCGGCACCAAGAATGCTGGAGGCTTGTTCTTTCATCGAAGACTGCAATCTGTCGCCCAAAAAACCAACGCTAGAAATAGCAGTGACGCTCAAGACAATGGCAAGTGACAAGATTAGTAGGTCACCACTAGTAATTTCAGACCAGAATTTTTTTATGCCGTAGAGAAGGCCTCTCATCATAAAAGCTCACCTTCTGATAGCTCATAAACTTTGCTGCATTTTTCAGCCAAAGCTAAGTCATGGGTAACTAAGACCAAGGTGGTTTCCAGTAAGTCATTCACAGAAAATAAGAGATCAGTGATTGCGCTTGAGCTTTTTGTATCAAGGTTTCCAGTTGGCTCATCTGCAAATAAAATTTTTGGTTTGTTCACCATGGCCCTAGCTATGGCTACCCGCTGCTTCTCTCCACCACTCAACTGAGTTGGGAAGTGGTGTACCCTTTTTTCTAAACCAACACTGATTAGAGCTTCTTCTGCCTTGGACTGAGCCTCATCTATTCCAGAGATCTCTAGTGGCAACATGACATTGTCTAGCGCTGAAAGCTTAGGCATTAAATGAAAGGACTGAAATACAAATCCAACATCTAGCCCTCTAATTTGGGCTCTCTGATCCTCATCCAGCAAAGTAATTTCTGAGCCCAGAAGGGAGACGGATCCTGTGCTGGGTAAGTCAAGGCCTGCCATAATTGCGAGCAATGTTGTTTTGCCAGACCCGGATGGGCCCACCAGAGACACCAGCTCGCCAGACTCGATTGATAAATTAACATCCTTGACTATTGTCAAAGCCCCCTCTGGGCTGTTAACTTCTTTTGTAATGTTTTTAACTTCTAAAATTAACTCTTTCACTATTTGCCTTTTGGTAAATTCAGCCATTTTACTGTCAGTAATGGTACCAGTAAATTCTGCTGACACGATAGACACATCAACCAATACCATAGTGGTTCTGGGTGACAGCTTAAGTGCTGGGTATGGCGTAAGACTAAACCAGTCCTGGCCTTCATTGCTGGATAAAAACATTCAAAAGCAAGATTTAGGATTTACAGTTGTGAATGCAGGCATTAGTGGGGATACAACATCGGGTGGTCTCTATCGACTACCTAAGCTTTTAAGTCAACATCAGCCTAAGCTTGTTATTTTAGAGCTCGGAGGAAACGATGGTTTGCGAGGCATGTCTCTAAAAAAAGTGGTTAGAAAAAATCTTGACCAGATGATTCGCATGATTCGCTCGTCCGGCGCCTCTGTTCTTCTAGTTGGGGTTGAGCTGCCACCGAATTATGGAAAAAATTATACTGAGAACTTTAAGAAAATATTTGATGATTTGGCCCAAGAATATGATCTGATTTTAATCAATGGCTCAATTCAAGAAATGACAGAAATGGGTCTTATGCAATCAGATGGGATTCATCCAAACAAAGGTGGTCATGAGCTTGTTGCCAAAGAGGTCTGGATAAAATTACAGCCTTTGTTGCTGAAGCTCAGCGCCAGCTAGAAAGCTTAAATAGGTTGCTTGCGTTTATATTGCAGGGTTTTGTAGATCTTGCTTGCGCCATACAGGCTCCAGGAAACAACAATTCCCCACCATAAAACAAAAAACCAATCATTTTTGTTGGTTCCATTCCATTCCAGCCACTCAAAGACAAATGCTTCGGCAAATAAATCAAAGGCTAGCCAAGCAAAAAATCCAAAGACCCATAGTATAAGAAAATATACTGTTTTCATTTGAGGGATGTGAAATTGCTCAGCTTCTTGCAAGATTTCAGGCGGCAACATAAAGGCGCCTCTTTTTAAGAGCCATGTTTGCAGTATATGTTCCGCCATGAGGTCGCCATAATAATGAGCAAACTCCCCGCCTCGCTTTTCTGAATGTTCAAAGATGAGCCCACGATGAATTGCCTGTTGATCTATTTGTAACAACACAACTTCCTCATGTTCTGCAAAATATAGTTCCAGGGTTGCGTTTAATTGCAAGGCAGATGACAGGTGAACAAAGCCATCTTTTGAGTCCAGGCTCGTGGTTATTTTTCCTGTCTGGGATACTGTCTCCCATTCCTGTTTAGATAAAACTTTATAAACTAGATTGGTCATTGGGTATTAGTTTATTGTCAGTTAGAGCGCTAAAGAGAGTATGGCACTAAAGTCTCTGTTGGAAATCAAGAACCGTGGCATTAATGCAGTACCGTGAAGAGCCGTTAGGCCCATCAGGAAAAACGTGGCCAAGGTGAATATCAGAGGTCTTAGATCTGATTTCTGTCCTGCGCATCCCATAACTATTGTCTGGCTTTGTGTAAACAGAGCCATCTACTGGCTTAGTAAATGATAGCCACCCAGTGGAAGAATTAAATCGATCTCTGGTATCAAATAAAGGCGCTCCACTTAACTTGTCAAGAAATACTCCATCTGGAGTATTTTTAAAAATTTCATACTCCTTGCAAAACCTAGCATCTGTTCCCTTGCCGAAGGCTACTTTGTAGGCCTCTGAGTTGCCTAGCTTAAAATAACCGAGCGCTTCGTAAAATTCCCTAGGTGACATAAAGCCTTGATGGCCAAATACCTCTTTTCCATCTTCTAAAAATAGAATGGTTGGGGTGGCCCATGTTGGCGAGTGAATAGTTAGTCCTTTTAAGTGGCTGGCCAGTCTAAAAGTAAGCGGTATATCACCAAGATACTTGCTTGTTACCTCGGTCTTAAACTTTTCACAGTATGCACAATAGCCTTCTGGCTCAATGACCACGATAGTTTTTCCTTGGGCGAGAGCGGTATTATCAGGTATGGGCACACTTGTTGTTGTGCTGAACTTCACGCCTGTGGAATGATCTGGGCAATAACCATTTGGATTCTTTTTGATGTAATCCTGATGGTATTTCTCTGCTTCGTAAAACTTAGTAATGGGCTTGATCTGTGTGGTAATTTTTCCATAGCCCGCATCTGCAAGAAGCGCCTGATAGTTAGATTTAGCTCTTTCAATTACTAGCCTTTGTTGTTCGTTTGAATACAGAACAATAGATCTGTACTGAGTTCCTACATCATTGCCTTGTCTGTTCAGCTGAGTGGGGTCATGTGACTCAAAATAATGTATTAAAAGATCTTCTGTGGAAATAATATTTTTGTTGTAAGTGACCTCCACAACCTCTGCATGATTATTAGGATTAAACTTATGTTTCAGCTTGGTAATTTCTCTGTAACTAGGTCGAACCCCCTCTCCATCAGCATAGCCAGAGACTGCGTCTATAACTCCCGGCAAAGCTTCATAGCCCTTTTCAGCACCCCAAAAGCAACCAGAGCCTAAGACAATTTTCTCAGAATGGATGGTCGCCTCATCGATCGCAGAAAATGCGAAGATGCTAAAAAAGAACAAAACATTTAAAGGAAATAGCTTCATTTAATAAAAGGTAAGAGTGAGACTCGGCCAACCAAGCATAGCCTGAGCAACCAGCCCCCTAAAAGTGGGAAACCAGATGCAAGAAAGTGTATCAGATGCTCATCACCGCTTGCATCATAAAATGATGCTACCAACATAAAACAACTTACTAAAAAACCAGCCCAATGAAATAAAAGACCTAAATTGCTTTTCATTAATATGCTTACACTATCCTATCAAATAACTTCGTATTTGATTGTCCCACGGTCATCATCAAGCGTTCAGCAAAATGAAACAAAGCAAGGTACAACCATGTGCTAAGAGCTAATTTAAAATCAAAAGGTATGGCTGCAATGTATGTCTGCAGAAGAGAGCCGCCGCCTGAAAACCATACGGCACCATTTACCACAATGTGCCAAATGGCAATTGCACTAACGCTGCCCCAAACAATGCTCTGGGTGTAGCGACTGACAAAGGGTGCAACAGCAAACACTATTAACATGGTCGTCAATATGAAGCCGTTGACGGGATCCAAAAAAAGGTTGGTAAATGCAATAATGCTGACGGGCAATAGATGTTGTATGCGCTTGTCATCGGTTAGTCTAGGCATAAAAACAGCCAAGGCTAACAAAGGTGAGAAATTTGCTGGCAATCCAATAAATCTGCTAATAACCAGAAGCGATAATAAAAATAATAGATTCTTCCACATAATTTTTCCTTAGTTTGGGGCCTCGGCAGGCTACTTCATATTATAGTGCAACTATTGATTGTTGGTTAAAGATCAATGCCCTTACGCGCCATCACTCCTTCATTGTATGCATGCTTAACATCTTTAATTTCAGATACAGTGTCAGCCCATGCTTTCAATGCAGAGCCTCCACCCCGACCCGTTACAACCACAGATTGATTGCCAGGGCGATTATTTAAAGCTTTGATAATATTGGTTTCATCAAGGTAATCAAAACTAATCATGTAGGTCAGCTCATCCAGTACAACCAGATGATAGCTCTCATCCTGTAGCATTTCTTCAGCAATAGCCCAGCTTGTTTTGGCTGCTGCAATATCTGATGAGCGATCCTGAGTGTCCCAGGTAAAGCCCGTATTCATTTGATGAAAAGTGACCGAAGGACATTTTTCACGCACATAAATCTCTTCGCCTGAAAGTTGCTGACCTTTAATGAACTGGACCACACCCACTTTATAGTCATACCCAAGCGACCTCATAACCATTCCAAAGGCAGAGCTCGATTTGCCCTTGCCATTGCCCGTAAGCAATATGCCAACACCTCGGTCAATATCTGCTGCTGCAACCGAAGCATCTATGCTCTCTTTTAAGGCTTCCATTTTTTTCTGATGGGTTTTTTGCTTTTTATCTTGCTCGCTGCTCATGGATACTCACTCTCTTAATAATGCAACTATATCAGTAGGCCTCGCGATCAACGAATCTAAAGCTTATAACGGACTCCAATATTCGCACTAAAGCCCAGGGTTTGATAGCTGAAGACTTCTTCATAACTCTCGTTAAGCAAGTTATCAAATCGCACATATACGTCTAGGTTTGGTGTGGCCCTGTAATTGGCACTTAGGTTAACGACGGTATAGTCAGCTAGTTTTACGTTTTTAGGATAGACCACATCCATTTGAGAGCCGTTGTACTGAGCATTAGCATTAATATGCAGAGAGTCCATAGCCTGCCAAGATAAATTTAAACTCCCGATGTGACGGGCGCGCCTAACCTCATCCACCAAACGATTAGCTCCATCAGACTCGACTGAATCAGTGTAAGTGTATGAAGTATTTAGGGACACAGCATCATTTAACTTGTTAACAGTTGTGAGCTCCATGCCTTGTCGCTTACTTAGGCCTTGTCTATTTTTAGAAGTATATCGAAATGTCACTGGGTCCATAAAATTGCCATCAATTTCATTCTCTAATTCTGAATTAAAAAATGTGACAGATAAGGTTGAGCCGCCCTGATTAAATAGTTGGTCTATGCCAAGCTCCCAATTAGAAGACTCTTCTGGTTCTAGCGATGGATTGCCAATAAAGTTAGTGTAAAAACCAAAACGCTCAGTAAAAGTTGGATTTTTAATTGCTGTGCCATAGGCGCTTCGCAGGCGAACACTGTCGTTAATTTGATAAATGGCCTCAACCCTTGAAGTGTCGCTACTATTGAATTCAGAGTTATCATCATGACGAGTGCTAACTGCTAGCGTAAGTTTTTCAGAGATATCAGCTCGGTACTCTAGAGCCAAACTATCAGTGTCACGACTTCGACTTTGATTGGGATCATAGATACCAAAAACACCATAATCATTGATGGGTCCTCGCTGTTGGAATTCTTCCTCCTCTCGCTCAATCAACAAAGACAACCGATGATTGAGCTCATCCCAAAGCAAAGAGCTCACCAATCTATACTGATCCTTGTTTGAGTCTGTCACTGTGCCTGGTGTTCTTTGATTAAATTCAGCATTTTTATTGGTTGACTGTGCCATGGAGAGCTGATGCTGCCAATGACCATTGAAAGATGAATAATCTGCTTTTAATTGCATGGTTGCGCTACGGAATTTGGATACATTGTCTTGATCGTCAATCAAGCTATCAAAATCGCTATCTGCATCATACTCATTCATGCCATCTGATTGGCGGGCTACAAAAGTAAGGCGCAGTTGATCGCTAGCTCTCCACCCAGATTTTAAATTTAGATTGGTGTTCTCATACCCATCTTTTTCAGAGCCTGAGCGAGAAATATTTTCCCCGTCTGTCTGAAGATCACTTACTCCAAGGCGCATATCAAAACCCCCATCTTTAAAACCGATGCTTATCCCGTTGTTTTGAGTGTTAAAGCCACCTGTTTCAAAAAAGGCATTTGCACTTAGGGGTTGGTCGGTGCTTCGAGTAATAATATTCACAACACCAGCCATGGCATCACTTCCTAGCATAGAGCTTTGAGGCCCACGAATAATTTCTATGCGCTCAATATGAGCTGCGACTAAAGTGCCCCAGTTAAACTCATCACTCTGCGCTGGATTGTTAGCTTCTACACCATCAACCAATACAAGTAGGTGGTTAGCTTCTCCACCCCTCATTCTGATTTGTGTTTGGGAGCCCTGAGCGCCACTTCGACTGACTGCCAATCCTGCAACGTCACGCAGGAGATCACTCGCACTTACAACAGCTCTATTGTTTATTTCATTTCTGTCAATAATGGTAATTGCATTGGCTGAGCGATTAATAGTGATGGGAAGCAATGAGGCGCTAACTAGAATGTTTTCCATGTCTCCATCTGCTTGTTGGGCACTAGCAATATTAGGCATGACAAAAGAAATACATAACATTAAAGCTAAGAATTTATTCATAAATATAAAGCCTAAGGGACAGTAATAATTTAAAAGCGATTAGTAGCCTAAAACAGGGGCAAGCCAAATCTCGTTCTCATCCATGCTTTCGTCTCTTGCTTGAGAGTAAGCTTCAACTTGATCCTTATCTACTCTTCCAAGCTGAAAGTAGTGAGATTCTGGGTGAGAAAAATAGAATCCGCTCACGCTGGCTGTTGGCCACATAGCCAAAGATTCTGTGAGGGTAAGATCTATATTCTTCTCAACATCTAGGAGCTGCCAAATAGCTAATTTTCCACGATGATCTGGGCAAGATGGATAACCTGGAGCTGGTCGAATACCTTGATATTTTTCGCTAATCAAAGCGTTGTTGTCGAGCTCCTCTTTTTTTGCGTAGCCCCAAAGTTCACAACGAACTTTTTTGTGAGCCCACTCGGCAAACGCCTCAGCAAAGCGATCAGCCAAAGCTTTTAAAATAATTGCATTGTAATCATCGAGCTCCTCTTCAAAGCGCTGAATGTGCTCATCAATCCCATGACCAGCAGTTACGGCAAATGTGCCAATGTAATCATCTTTCTCATCTATAAAATCAGCAAGGGAATTAGATGCTAAGTCTTCTCTAGATTTCTGTTGGCGAAGGCAGTGTAATAATACTTCCTCTGAGGAAGCATCAGCCTCTATAGCAATAGCATCGCCAAGTGAGCGCGCTGGAAATAGACCAATCACTCCTTTGGGCTTAAGCCATTTCTCATTTATTAATTGTTTGAGTATTAACTGGGTATCATCCCAAAGTTTTCGAACTTCTGGGCCCTTCACCGGATCCGACAATAAATCAGGGAAGCGACCGCTAAACTCCCACGCATTAAAATACGGCATCCAGTCAATAAACTCATGAAGCTCTTCAAGGCTTGGAGAAAGCACCGTGATGCCTGGCTTTAATGGAGCAGCTTCTTTCAGCTCCATATCTAGTGTTGCTTTGCGCGTTATAGCCTCAGGAAAGGGCCTTAAGGGTGTGGTAGCTCTTGAGGCATAAGCATCTCGCTTGTTGGTATGTGCTAATGCTAACTCTTCAGCATAGGCGTCGCGCTCAGTCATGAGTCGTTTTGCAACACGCACAGATCTAGAGGCATCTTTAACATACACCACTGTCCCTGAATAAGCGGGATCAATTTTTACGGATGTGTGGGCTGGGCTGGTTGTTGCTCCACCTATGAGCAAAGGTCGAGTATCACCTCTGCGCTCCATTTCTTTTGCAACACCAACCATTTCGTCGAGTGATGGGGTAATTAAGCCTGACAAGCCTATAAAATCGCAGTTTTCCTTGTCTGCAACTTCTAGTATTTTCTCCGTCGGCACCATGACACCCAGATCAATCACCTCAAAGTTATTGCACTGCAAAACTACGCCGACAATATTTTTACCAATGTCATGAACATCTCCTTTAACAGTGGCGAGAACAATTTTGCCGTCTGACTGCATTTTTCCACCACCTTTTTCTTTTTCAATAAAAGGCACAAGATAGGCTACTGCTTTTTTCATGACTCGTGCAGATTTAATAACTTGAGGTAAAAACATTTTGCCGGCCCCAAATAAATCTCCCACATGATTCATGCCGTCCATCAAGGGGCCTTCAATAACATCCAAGGGTTTTTCTGCTAACTGCCTAGATTCTTCAACATCTTCGACAACAAAAGTATCAACGCCTGTGACCAATGAGTGTTTTAATCTTTCATTAATGGAAAGACTGCGCCAATCCTGGTCAATGCTACTGATTGAGGCGCTGTTGCTGTCTGCATATTTTGGGGCAAGAGTTAACAGCGCTTCAGTAGCCTCTGGGTTACGATTGAGAATTACATCCTCCACAACCTCTCGAAGTTCCTCAGGTAACTCATCATATATGGCAAGCTGCCCAGCGTTAACTATGGCCATGGTCAGGCCATTTTTGATGGCGTGAAAAAGGAAAACTGAATGCATGGCTTCGCGAAGCACGTTGTTGCCACGAAAGCTAAACGATACGTTGGATAAGCCTCCTGATAAGGATGCTCCAGGGCAAAGTTTTTTTATCTCAGCGCAAGACTGAATAAAAGATAGCCCGTATACATTGTGTTCTTCGATCCCTGTAGCAACCGCAAAAATATTTGGATCAAAAATAATATCATGGGGGTCTAAGCCGACTGTTTGGGTTAGTAGGTCATAGGCGCGCTTACAAATCTCTACCTTTCTTTTTAAGGTATCTGCTTGCCCCTCCTCATCGAAAGCCATCACCACAACAGCCGCACCATAGCGCTTAACCAACTTTGCTTGCTGAATAAATGCCTCTTCCCCTTCTTTCATTGAGATGGAGTTAACAATAGATTTGCCTTGCACGCACTTCAGACCAGCTTCTATGATCGACCATTTACTTGAATCTATCATGAGGGGGACTTTTGAAATATCAGGCTCGCCGGCTATGAGATTTAAGAACCGAACCATGGCTGACTCTGAATCCAGCATCCCTTCATCCATGTTGATATCGATGATCTGCGCGCCATTTTCAACCTGCTGTCTTGCAACCTGAAGAGCAGCCTCATAGTCTCCAGCTTCAATTAATTTTCTAAAAGCAGCAGATCCAGTGACGTTAGTTCGCTCTCCAATGTTAATAAATAGGCTGTCCGCATCAATCTCCAGCGGCTCTAAGCCACTAAGCAGCATGGATTGTGGTTTAGCAGCTGGCACTCGAGGGGTAAGATTTGTTGCTGCCTCTTTAATAAGCTTGATGTGCAGGGGTGTTGTCCCACAACAGCCACCAACAATATTAAATAAACCCTCTTCACCAAACTCTTTAATAATTTCTGCCATCTCTGCAGCAGACTGATCATACTCACCAAATTGATTGGGCATCCCCGCGTTGGGATGAGCGCTAACGTAACAATCAGAGATTTGTGAAAGCTTTTGCAAGAATGGTCGAAGTTCAGCTGCTCCCAATGCACAATTCAACCCCACAGAGATTGGTTTAGCGTGCCGGACTGAATGCCAGAATGCTTCAGTGGTTTGGCCAGAGAGTGTTCGGCCAGAGGCGTCAGTTATAGTCCCAGAAATCATAATGGGAATATCTATATCTCTCTCTTGCGCAACACAATCAATGGCAAAAAGAGCGGCTTTGGCATTAAGCGTATCGAAGATTGTCTCAACCATAATTAAATCAGCCCCGCCATCTAGCAACGCTGCTGTTGCTTCGCTATAGGTTTCAACAAGCGCATCAAAGGTAATATTTCGATACGCAGGATCTTCTACATCCGGGCTCAATGAGCAGGTGCGACTACTGGGCCCTAAAATTCCTGCAATATAAACTTCTTGATCATTGGTCTGTTGGAATTGATCGGCTGCGGCTCTAGCAATTTTTGCTGCCTCAAAATTTAACTCATAGACGAAATCCTCCATGCCGTAATCCGCCATCGATGGCGCATTGGAATTAAATGTGTTGGTCTCAATAATATTTGTGCCGGCTTCCAGGTACTGCTTATGAATGCTTGAAATAATGCTAGGCTGAGTGAGGCTCAAAAGGTCATTGTTGCCTTTGAGGTCGCTTGGCCAATCTACAAAGCGCTCCCCTCGATAATCCTTTTCTTGCAAATCATGGCCTTGGATCATGGTTCCCATGGCGCCATCTAAGAGAAGTATTTGAGAGTTCAGTAATTGAGAAATTTTATCTCTAACTGAAAGCAAAGATTTGTCAGGCATAGGGTCAGCTTAAATAGTTAATGTGGCTATTTTAACACTTATTGCCGCTGCAATTAAGTGATGGATTGCCTTAATTATTTAAGCTCTTCCATAAATAAATGCAGAGGTAAGTTCTGTAGGGGATGTAATGCTGTCCGGTGTAGTTTTGTGATTTAAAAAAATGCTCTAATGCTTTGTTGATGCCCAGATCTCCTTCTAAAAATACATCTGTGTCTTGCACATAAAACATTCGAACAATATTTAAAGTCCAGGGACCGACTCCTTTCAGTGATAACAAAAGCTGAGATAATTCATCAAGTGATAGTTTTTTTAAATCAGCAATGTTTAGCGTTTCAAGCTCACTATTGTGCATAACGCCTAAAACATACGAAGCTTTTGGCTTGGATAATCCCTGCTCCCTTAATAGATCAATGGAGATTTGTGGCGAGAGATTGTCTAGTGTATTTTTCACTTTTAGCCATATAGATGCTGCGGCTTTGACAGACACTTGTTGGCTGATAATAGTTTTTACTAAAAAGTATTTAAGCGAGAGGGATGTATCAATCCTAGATCCTATAGAAATGGGGTCTTCTTTTTTTAAAAAAGCATGAAAGCTCTCATGCTTTGCTTTTTTTGATGCTGTTAATAAAAACGCATGGGCTATCTTGGTTTGAGCGCTGTGGGTCACAAAAGCAGCATTGGGATGGCAACCCCAATCAAACTCAAAAATCCAATGAAAGTTAGTGTCATACCACCAATTCTCATAAACATATTTGAAGTCATGAACGAAAATACTATGCCATGCATTAACCTACCCAGTGTAAAAGCAACTCCACTATAAATGAGCTGGGAATCTGATGCGCCATTTAATTCCAAGAGCAGCATTAAAATTAAAAATAATGGGGCATATTCCACCAAATTACCATGTCCTCTGATTGCTCTTTCAAGGGTGTTAGGATCAACTTTTCGAGGGGATGAGTGTAAAAATTTAGTAACAGGACTGCCTCTAAGATCCAATACTCGCACAGAGAGAACCAACATCAAAACTGTAAGTATTGTAGTAAAAATTAAAGTGATATAAATTGTCATAGCTTGGTTTGGGCGGGTCTCTAGTTAACTATTCGACCGTACACGACTGAGTTGAACAGGGGGGTTTATAGAACCATCAACTTAAACTTCTTTTTTTCAGAAGATACAGTCCCGCAAAAAAATCATAAAAAATGCATATGATTTCATAGAAAGGAATCATGTATGAATCTTCAATAAAAAAGAAGTAAAGCAAATCAAAAACCACATGAAATAAATATGCTGAGGATAAGAGCAAAAGACTAACATTTTCTTTAATTAAGAAATAAATGCCAACCAATAAAAACGGCAACCCATAAATAAAGTCTCTTAGAAATACATCACAAGAATCTAACAAAGCACCTGCGAAATAAATTAATGGCAGAAAAACAAATGTGTTCTTTAAAAACTTAATCATTTTTTGAGACTACTCCACCGTAACGGAGTACGTGAACCTCGACTTTCATTCTCCACTATTTTTGTTCATAAATTTTTTCATTGAAAGAGAAATAATTGCTATTAAAAAAAATACCGTTCCAACATCATGGAGACCATCGATGCCAAATAAACTTTCAAATAAATACATCGCTATTGCAAGAATTATTAAAACCCAAAATTCATATTTTTTTAAAAACTTAATCATTTTTTGAAACTACTCCACCGTGACTGATTCAGTTCAAACAGAGAATTAGATTTCTTGTTCTGAAATGCTTTGTGAAAACTTTTGTAGAACTTGATATATTTTTCTTCCATTGAACTTTCTCAATTTTTTACACTCTAATAAATATAATAACAATATGGGGTCCTTATGAAAACAAAACTAATACCAATCATGCTAACTGCTTTATTTACAGTAAATGCTTTTGCAGATGTTGAACTCAAAAGAAAAGACATAAAAACTGTTGAGGATGTAAAAGAGTATCGTGCTCAGGTCATTGATAAAATGACTGAACGACTTGATTCAGGTGAGTTGAATCAGAAACGAGCAAATGTCCTTGCAAAAAAGATTGCTCTGCTTTCAGACAAACCTCTTCCTACTCAGGAACAGATTGATTGGAGAGTGGAAAATCCTTCAGATAATAATTTCATGAAGAGAAAGGGCAAAAAGCAAAAGAAAAAGATGTTGAAGCACAAGAGAGAGGTTTTTGCTGGTTAGGTATTATTTAGAACTGGGTCAAGTCAATCTAGTTAAGAATCCATTTAAAAAAGAGAGACTGCCGTCTCTCTTTTTTTATTCCATC
>ENA-OQVM01001326-OQVM01001326.1-marine-metagenome-genome-assembly--contig:-NODE-1326-length-33039-cov-5.320521_pt1 | contig 33039 bp, 30 predicted proteins | sample MGYA00237776_ERZ505498 | MGnify/ENA primary metagenome ERZ505498 (study PRJEB26159, sample SAMN06265151) | marine metagenome | isolation source: Helgoland LTER site | place: Germany:Helgoland, sampling...
ATCGAGCTGATGACGCTCGCTACCCTATGACGGAGATCCAGCCATGAGCCTAAACGACAAGCAAGTTCAGTGGCTTGATGGCTTTGCCGCCGTCAAGGTCAAAGGCGACCAAGCCCGCGACGCAGTCGAGGCCCGCCGTCTGGTCCAGAACCGTATCGAATTGGAGATGATGGACAAACGCGACGAGGTGCGGGAATTTCTGGAATCGATCACTCTGACGATCCCGCCTGAAACGGCCTTTGAATCCATCAAGGCCAACCTTGGTATGGCTGAAACTATCCGCCTGCTTGAACCCGGCGGAAACCCGATGAAAGAACTCGACATCGACAATGATGCCGACTTTATCGCGCGCGGCATGGACCCGAAACAAGCACAGGAAGTGCAGAAAAAGCTGCTGGAACTCTATGCGCTTAGCGCTGATCTGGAAAACATGACCCACGGCGATCCGCCGCAAAAGGTCTATACATCCCCCGAACAAATCAGAGCCGACTTTTGGGGTCCGCTGGTGCGTGAAGGCGTTATTCCCGAAAACTTTGTCCCGCCTCAATTCTCTGAGGTGGACACAACATTTGGGGCAGCATCAGAACTCTATGAAGAGCGATTGCAGGAATACACCAAGGAACTCGGGGAATGGGACAACTTTGCCGACAAATTCGGCGTAGCAACCACTTGCATCAAGCTGGGGTTCGATCTGACCGCCGCAGCTCTTCAAGCCAAACAAGCAGTAGATGCGCTTGAAGCCGCCAAAAAAGGCGGCGAAGTCAGCGCCAGTGCCGTACAAGAGGCCAAGGAAAAAGTTGAACTGCTGAAACTGATCGGTGCCACGGTGGCAGCCGTAGGTGACGGCACCAAAACTGCGATCAAAGAAAAAGACGTGGTCAAGTCGATGGACAGCTTTACCAAAGCTGTCGTGAATTCTGTGACGGCGGCGGCGGGCTCGGGCACTGGCAAAGAAGTCGGGTCAATCATGACCGCAGTGGTACATGCCTATCCTTTCGCGAAACGCATCAAAACGTGGCGCGATACAGGCGTTTGGGACTGGTCCGCCGCTATTGGCGATCTGGGCGACGCCGTGGCAAGCGGAATTTCGGCAGGTGACGGCAGTTCTGATAGCAAATTCTATGCCAATGTCGGCAAAGCGGTAAAAGCCGGGTTTGATGGCGTATCAGCCGGTGTAAAAACTCTGAGCACCAAAAGCGAAGACCGTGCCTATGAGGTTCTCGTCGCCCAATTCGGAGCCGCAGCCACATCCATCAGCAGCGCTATCGTCAGCATTATAAAGGAACAGGCAAACGAACAGGCCCTGAACAAGGAAAAAGAAGAAAAGGGCGGTGACCTGACCGAAGAAGAAGAAAAAGAGGTCACAAAAAAGATTGATGAAGAGTACGAAATGAGGCTCGAGTTGTTGGAACAAGGTGAAAGCCTTGAGAAAATCGCCGAGTTTCTGGAGACCCGAAAAGAGGCATTTCCAGCAGCTGAAACTGCTTTTGACGAAGGCGTAAAGAAGCGCCTGCTTGCTGAATCAGAGGCCGCGCAGACCGCCGCTCTCAAGGAATTCATGCAAACGCCCGACGCCACATTCGAGGCGATGCTGACATCCGGGTTTTCCGAAGATGCCTATGGTGCCGCCCCCGAAGAAGGCGACAATAGCCCCGAAGCCGTTCAAGCCCGCGTAGAGCAGGAAGAACGACGTATCAAATCCATCGAAAACCTGATCGCAATCCAGAAAAAGAACGACGCCACATACGAGTTGAGTAAAACCATCGTCACGACGGCAACCAAGGTGGGCGTTCAGGCCCTGTCGAACGTCATACCGGGCCTGTCTATCGTCAACGTCGCCCAAGAGATGATGTATGCCATGTTTGCCGCCGCCAAGCAGGGCAGCGAATTCTTGATCTGGCAGGACAACGTAGCCATCGGAAACGCCGCCCACACCGTCCAGGTCGAAGCCATTCTGAGCCGTCATGGGCTGCAGAAAAAACAAACCATCGAAGCCGGGATCGCCGCCGCCCTCAAAGCTGCGCAACTGGTTGGCGAAGTGCTGAAATTGGCCGGGCATGCGGCACCCGCTGGTGTCGTCGTCACCATGGCTGCGACCACTGCGACCGGTCTGCTTCAGGCCGCGTCCAAAGTGGCAACCGAAGCAAGCATTCGCAAAGCGTGGAATGACTATCAAACAGCACTCGCACGGCCACAAAACCGCAAGGCCGTGCGCACCGCCTTGCGCAGCAACCCGACATTGGCAAAATATGCGATGGCCTATGGCGCGGTTGTCGACAACAACCCAATCGCCAAAGAAGTCATGCGCCGCTGTGGCTTGAACGATTCAACGCTCGCGGATCCCAGCGCAAATGTGTCCAAGGTCGTGAAGTATATGGAAACGCTATACAAAGACGATCCAATCGTCTTGCGCACGACCACAGTGCCAAAGGGATGGTATCCCGGTGCAATTGAGCTGAAAGCCGGCAGCTGGACCATGTTTGTGTTCAATGCCCAAAACAGCAATGCCAAAGGCCCAAAGCTTGCCAATCCCCTGCTCGCCCCTATCGACGCGACCGGCGTTGCAGGATCATTCAAGGCCTATGAGGCCGCCGCCGCACTGGCGGAAACAGGCAACACAGACCCCGAGAAGCGCGATACATTGAAAGCCGCGATCAATGCGGCCGAACGTTTGGAACTTGCCTTTGCGCGGTTCAAACCGATGACGGTCGAAGAAAGCAGCAAAAAGCACCCCGAGTTCACTGAGTATGTGCAGGCTCTGTCAGGCCAATGCACATTGCAAAAACGCGAATGGCAAGCAAAGCTTACCGCGATTGAAGCCGCAATCGCCCGAGCCGCCGCAGAGGCAGAGGCCGCTGCCGAAGCAGCGGCTGAAGCTGCGCCAGAGCAAGAACCAGAGGCCGTCGCGGAATAGGACGGTTGAGCGGCCATTCGGTAGCTCAATCAATCGCCTATTGATCGCCCGCAGGTCCCGCGGCCAAGGCATCCAATTGAAAACGGCCCGGGCTGCGTTACCCGGGCCGCTTATGTCTTGGGTTTCAGGTGATTGGCGTTATGGCCAACCAACGTCGTTGAAAATCCTCTGTGCGGTGGGCACGTTTTTCGCCACTGCGCTCAGGTCGACATCGTCAGGCTTGAACAGCCCCAAGGCCGCCACAGATGGGCTAAGTGCGACACCGGGAACCGCCGGGTATTCGTCATTGCCTGCCGAAAAATACTGCTGCGCCTGATCACTGGCCAGATATTCCAGAAAAAGGACCGCGTTCTCAGCATTCGGCGCATAGGCGGCAATGCCTCCACCTGACAGGTTCATGTGGGCCCCTTGGGCGTTTTGCGACGGGAATACCCAGCCGATATTTTCACGCACTTCGGCAGGCAGTCCATCAACATCTGTTCGTATCGAACGGGCAAAATAATAGGTGTTGGAAATCGAGATGTCACATTCGCCCGACACCAACCCACGTAGCTGATCCGTATCGCCGCCCTGTGGCTTGCGTGCAAAGTTGTTGACCACGCCTTGGGCCCAGTCACGTGCCCCGTCCTCACCCAAATGTTCGATCATCGCGGCCAACAGGGTTTGAGAATACGCGTTGGTAGACGACCGGTGACACACCATTCCTTCATAGGCTGGATCGGCCAGATCTGCGTAGGTCTGCGGCGGATTTGGCACCTCGGCCTTGTCATAAAAGATGATGCGTGCACGCTGGCTAAAGCCGAACCACTGGTTGTCGCTGTCCTGAAGATAGGCGGGAATGCGCGCCTCTAGCACAGCACTGTCCGTGGCCTGCAATACACCTGCCGCTTTGGCACGCTCAAGGCGCGAGGTATCTACCGTAAGCAGGATATCAGCTGGGGAATTGGCCCCTTCGGCCTGCATCCGGGCGATCAACTCGTCAGCATTTCCTTCGATCCGGTTGATGGTGATGCCTGTGACATCGGTAAAGTCGGAATACAGACGTTCGTCGGTGTCATAATGGCGCGAAGAATACAGGTTCAACTCACCCTCGGCGGCAGCGGAAACGGGGCCTAGCACCACTGTTGCAGTCGTAGCTGCTGCGGTCAGGACGGGGAAAAGGCGTAGCATGGTGACTCCTGGTCGATTTGTTTACAAAAATACTCAGATACTATTTCAGTGAGAGTCGCAAGTATTCTTTAGTAATTTAGTCGGAATTGGATTGAGGCCACAAATGATGGTGTCGCCCCTACCCTTCCCCTTCGTCCGTGAAATCGACATGAATATGATTGCCGTCAGGGTCCCACACGTTGAAGGCGACAATGCCCAAAGCATCAATTCCCGACTTTCTATAGACAATCCCTTTCGCCTGCAGCCGTGCCTCGAACTCAGCAGCGTCATGGGCCGTCAGGGCAAAATGCTCCAGCTTGAGGTCAGCTTCGGACCCGACAGCGGGACTGTCCGGGATGCCGACCAAATGCACGATGGCGTGCTCGCCAGCGTATAGCCACGCACCAGGCATGGCAAAATCTGGTCGTGGCCCGTTTTCCAATCCCAGTATGTCCATATACCAAGTGGTCATTTCATCCAGTTGCGTCGTGCGCAGATTGACGTGGTCAAGCCGGTTGATGGGCATGGTGTGTCGTCCTCCAATGAACTGCGCACATCATCACAGCCCACGCGGACCCGGTCAAATTATGCCTGATCAACCGGCGCATAAAGCAAGGCCAACAGCTCTGCAAACCGCACATCGGGATCCATCAAACGCGCGCGCATCGCCCAGATCGCGGCTTTGCGGCTATCGGGCAGCGCGCCAGACATGGCATGGAACTTGGCTTCCACTTCGGACAGGGCCATCGGCGCTTCGGGCCCACCACGCGCGTGCACGTCACCCGAGTCCAAAAGCCGCCCGTCGCGCAAGGTCAGTGTCACGTCAGACCAGCGCCCAAGGGGGAAACGATCAGAATGACGCGCAACTTCGCGGACCGTGATCCTCGGCAGGATCTCCGCAATCTTTGTATCTCGCAGACCGGGGCCAGACACGTGTTCGGGGCCAATACGCCCGTGCACCAACTGCGCAGCCAATGCGAAACCAAGCGAATACTGCGCCTGCGATGTCGTATCCGGCATACCCCTGAACAGCGATGCGGCCTGCGCAAAAGTGTTGACTTCAATCGTCTCGATGTCATCCGCGCTCAGGCCATGCGCTGCGCAAAGCTGGCTCAAGCCATCCAGTGCGGCATGCGCCCAGCGACAGATCGGGTAAGGTTTGATGTAGTTTTCAACGATGGTCCAATTGCGTCCCAGATCGGCCCAAAAAGCCGCGACCTCGGGGGCTTCGACAGTGATCGCCGGAGCCCCCTCGAACCCGTCCTGCGCCAGCAAAACCGACATGGCCCCGACCATCGCGCCCATACCCGAGCCGTCGTGCAACATCGTTGGATTGGCGATTTCTCGCATCATCTGACTGCGCGGCCCATGATACTCGGCAATGCCCAACGCGTGACGCAACTGATCCGCGCCCATCCCTCGCAGACGAGCGCCCAGGGACGCAACGCCCAGCGAGTTCCATGCCCCAGACGTATGGTAGTCACTGACAGTCGCGTGCAATGCAATGCCTGCACGCGCCGACAGTTCATAGGACATGACCAAGGCGACCAACGCATCCCGTGCTGTCAGATCGGGCATATGTTCGCCAAAAGCGCAGAGCGCAGGCACTACCGCACAACCGATGTGCCCTTTGGTCGGGTTGTATCCGTCATGCGCATCAAGGTTGTCAATCTGGGTCGCCAACGCAAAACAAGCACCAGGCAGGGATGCGCGGCGTCCATCAAACAGCAAGGTCGCGCTGTCGCTGGGTGAACTGGCGGACAGAAACCGCACCGCATGATCTCGCGCAATCTGACCGACCTGCAAGCCAGCGGCCCCTGCCCCAACCCCAATCGTGTCGATCAGCAACGTGGCCGCCATGTACAGCGCCGTCTCGGGCACATCACAGGGACCAAGGGCAAACGCGGCGATTTCATCAAAAGTCATCGGGCTGTCCAATCGCTGACTGCGGCACCTGTGCCTGACATCAGCGTGGCGCAGCCCACACGACGGCGCTGTTCGTATTCCGACACGCCGCCCACCCGTTCGCGACGCAGTCTAGCTCAGGTGGCGTGTTTCCTCGTCGTCTTCCAAAAGAATGCGCGCGGCATCCCCGGCAGGATCGTCGTATTGGTCATGGCGCAATGTCCAGACAAAGGCAAAGAGCGCGCCAAGCCCAAGGATCAACGAACAAGGCACAAGAATAACAAGGATGTTCATGGAACAGCTCGCGTTCTAAGGGCGTTCAGGGTGACAGTAATGGAACTCGTTGACATCGCAAGCGCCGCCATCAGTGGTGTGGCAAAACCGGCCAGCGCCAACGGGATAAAAATCAGGTTGTACAGGGCGGAGAGGCTGAAGTTTTCAATGATACGCCGCTGCGCGCTGCGCGCGATATGCAGCACCTTTGGGATTCCTGCCAGATGTTGGCCCAACAGGACGACATCGGCGGCGTTCTGGCTGGCCTCAAGTGCGGTGCCCGGCGCGATCGAGGCCCAGGCCTGCGTCAGCGCAAGCGTGTCATTGAGCCCATCACCGACCATCAGCACTTTGCGCCCCTCGGCCTGCAAATCATGGATCAACGCCTGTTTGCGCTCGGGGCTGACAGAGGCATGGACATGGTCAACGTTCAGCGTGGCGGCCATGCGATCTGCGTTGCCTTGGCTGTCGCCGGTCAGCATGTGCACAACCAATCCCATGTTGCGCAAGGTGCGCACCGTTTCGGCGGCCTCTGGCAGCGCGCGTTCCCGGCGCGCCAGCGCATGGGCCTGCGCGCCGATCTGCAATACCGTCCCGCCCCCCTGACCAATCCATCCGGCATCACCCAAGGCCACAGGGATTTCACCCCACATGCCCTTGATGCCCTGACCCCGATGTTCGTTGATGTCGCTCATTTCCGCCGCTGTCAAATCCGCAAGGCCCGGCAGGACAGAGCGGCTGAGCGGGTGGTTCGACGCTTCGGCCAGTGCCTTGAGGACTGCGCACGCATCCGCAGGCAGGTCGGTCTCGGGCACCAGCGCGCTGTCACTGAGTGTGCCGGTTTTATCAAAGACAACGGTGTCGATCTCGGCCAGTCGTTCCAGCGCGGTTTCGGACTTCACCAGAACGCCCGCGCGAAACAGACGGCCCGTCGCGACAGTCGCCACAGCCGGTACCGCCAGCCCCAACGCACAGGGACAGGTGATGATCAGCGTTGCAATTGCGATTTTCAGGGCGTTGTAGGCATCGCCAGTTGCATAGGTCCATCCAAGAAAGGCGGCAAAGGACAACGCGTGCACCAGCGGCGCATAGATGGCGGCAGCGCGCGAGGCAAGGCTGGTATAGCGGCTGCGCGCGCCTTCGGCCACCGAAGCCAACTGGATCAGACGGCGCAGTGTGGACCCGCTGGCATCCACGTTGGTGCGCAAGGTCACGGGGCCGCTTAACATCACTTCGCCAGCAGTCAGAATATCGCCTTTAACAATGTCGATCGCGTCGCTTTCACCGCTTAGCGCGCTGCGGTCCACTTGCGCACGCGCTGCCAGCAACACACCGTCAACCGGCACGCGACTGCCTGCTGCCAACCACAGGGTGTCGCCCACCTTGACGTCATCCACAGGGCAACTGACGCGGGCCTCACCATCAAGCTTCGTAACGCGGTTGGGCTCAAGAGCCGCAAGATCAGCCGCAGCAGAGCGCGCCGCGCGCCGCATCCGCGTTTCAAGCACGCGGCCCCCAAGCAGAAAAAATGTAAGCGATAGGGCGGCATCAAAATAAGCGTGCTCGCCCCCCACACTTGTCTCATAAAGAGAGAGCCCGCAGGCCAACAGGATCGCCAACGAGATCGGCACATCCATGTTCAGCCGTCCGACCCTGAGCGCGCTCCATGCCGTTATGAAAAACGGCTGTGCGCAGAACAAGGCCGCAGGCAGGGCGATGGTCGCAGCAATCCAATGCAGGAAGTCGCGCGTGCTGTCCGCCGCCCCTGACCACACGGCCACAGACAACAGCATAACATTCATCATCGCAAAGCCCGCGATGCCAAGGCGCAGGATCAAACCGTCGTCTTTTGTGTGTTTTTGGATGCCACGCGCCTCGTGCGCTTCGAAGCCGATCCCGGCAAGGGCAGTGACCCATGGGGCTGGGTCCGCATCCGCGCTGGCCGAAATGGACACGCGCTTGCGGCTCAGGTTGACGCGGGCGGCAGCGATGTCGGTGCGCGCATTCAGCAGGGTTTCGACGGCGCGAATACAGGCAGAACAATGGATGGTGGGCAGGATCAGTTCGTGCGTGGGCAAACCATCGCGCACCGCAGCAGCTTCAGCCACCGGGCCAGCTGCAATGCAGCCAGGGCAGCTGGCCATTGTCATCGTTCGACCCGCACGATCACACGCTGACGAAATTCGGTGCCATCGGCTGCGGTGGCCGTCAGTCGCAAGTTCCAATTGCCCAGACCAAGCATCGGAATGTCGGCAACAAATCGAACGCCGTCATGGCGGAACACTGGGGTAATATCCTCGGCCACATTTGTCGCGCGGCCCAGCGTGGCAGACGTGATGTTGGCAACGACCGGGCCGATGGCATCGTCGATGAACAGATGCAATTCACCGTCCGTGACATCCGCCGACACAGCCCAGCCCAAAGCCAGTTGCGCGGCGCGATCCTGGTCAAACGCCTGGCTCACGACATAGGAATTGCGCGTCTCAAGACCGGGAAAGGTCGCGACCGCCTCAAAGGCGAGCGTCAGGTTAACCCCGACGATCACAGTGAACGCGCCGCCAAAGATCGCCAGTACGTGCCAGCCGGTAAGTTCTTTTGTCATCTTGGTTCAGCCCTTTCCGTTAAAGATAGTGGCGACGCCTGCACGGTCGTCGGTTTCGGTGTCTTCAACCCACAAACGCAGGTCCGTGGTTTCTTCATCCGCTGCGGCGTCCTGCGGGCGCGCGATCACATAGACGCGGGCCTGCATGGTTTCATTCGCTGGGACGGTCACGTGGTTGGGAACCGGGCCAGTGGTTTCGACTTCAATGCGCAGAATTTCATCCGAGGTGAGCATGATCCGGAAATCCCGGTCATCGGCGGTCAGGTTGCGGATGCGCAGCGTGTAGGTGTTGCGCACTGACCCATCCGACAGGGTCACGAATTGCGGATTGCGGATCGGCTCGACCGTGAGGTCGATATCCGAGCGCACAAACAGCGCATAGACAAGCGCCACACCAATCAGCGACCACATCGCAGTGTACAGTATGGTGCGCGGACGCAGCACGTGCTGCCAGATCGGGCGCGGGGGCGTGCCTGCGGTCTCGCGTTCCTCGTCTGCAAGGGCGAGGTAGTCGATCAACCCGCGCGGTTTGCCAATTTTTTCCATCACCTCGTCGCACGCATCGATGCACAGCGCGCAGGTGATACACTCCATCTGCTGCCCGTCGCGGATGTCGATGCCGGCCGGGCAGACATTGACGCAGGCCATGCAGTCGATGCAATCGCCCAGCTTGTCAGCCCCTTCGGCCTTGCGATGCTTGCCGCGCGGCTCGCCCCGCCAGTGACGGTAGGCGACGGTCAGCGTGTCATTGTCCATCATCGCCGCCTGAATGCGAGGCCAAGGGCACATATAGTTGCAGACCTGTTCGCGCATGAAACCGCCAAAGACAAAGGTGGTTGTCGCAAGGATGAGGACAGTGGTGTAGGCCACCATGGGCGCATTCAGCGTGAACAGATCCACCAACAGCGTCGATGCATCGGCAAAATAAAACACCCATGCCCCACCCGTTGCCAAGGCGATCACGAACCAGACCACCCATTTGGTCATGCGCAGGCGCAGTTTACGCGTCGACCAGTCCGCATTCCACAGGCGCACACGGGCGTTGCGATCCCCTTCGATCCAGCGCTCGACCAGAATGAACAGGTCCGTCCACACCGTTTGCGGGCAAGTATAACCGCACCAGACCCGGCCCAGCGCCGAGGTGAACAGAAAAAGGCCCAGCCCAGCCATTATCAAAAGGCCCGCGACGAAATAGAATTCGTGCGGCCAGATCTTGATCCAGAGGAAATAGAAACGGCGCCCCGCCAGGTCGATCAACACCGCCTGATCCGGCAAATTCGGCCCCCGATCCCAGCGGATAAAGGGAGTGAGGTAATAGATCGCGAGCGTTACGCCCATGATCCACCACTTAAGTGTACGATACGTCCCCTTCACCCGCCGTGGGAAAATCGGTTCACGCGCCACGTAAAGCGCCGGTGGAGTGTCAGGTGTTTGTGTCATATTTCAAGTGTCCTGTTCGCGAGGCTTTTGTCGCCTTAGGGGCAATCCCGTGCCTTGATCTGGATCAACGGGGTCTCATATGAAAACCGGCCCCCATAAGTTGCGAACAGAACAGGGGCCGGTTAGGTGCGCGATGAAAGCTCGGGGTGCGCCTGAGCCGTCACCGCGCGGTATGGCAGGCGGCTTATTCGCCGCCGCCAAGTTGGTGCAGGTAAAGCGTGACCGCTTTGATTTCTGCCTCATCCAAACGCTGGCCCCATGGGGGCATGACGCCAAAGCGGGAATAGGTGATTGTCTCGGTCAAAGTGTCGCGCGTGCCGCCATACAGCCAGATGGCGTCAGTGAGGTTGGGTGCCCCCAATTCGCGCATCCCTTCGCCTGCATCGCCGTGACAGGCCGCGCAGTTATCCAGGAACAATTCGGTGCCTTGCACAGCCAGCGTCGCATCGTGATCTTGATCCGAGATCGACAGGACATACTCAACAGTCGCCTCGATCTCATCCCCTGCAAAGATGTCGCCAAAGGCAGGCATCTCGGTCCAGCGGGCATCGGGGTCTATCTCGTTTCGGATGCCGTGGCGCACGGTGTACTCAATATCCTCGAGCGTACCGCCCCACAGCCAGTCATCGTCCAGCAGGTTGGGATAGCCCCCTGCCTGCACACCCGCGGCCCCGGATCCGTGGCATTGCGAGCAATTGGCCAAAAAGACCGAAGCCCCGCCCGCCACGCCATAACGGTGTGCCGGATCGTCAGGTGCAAGTGTGGCCAGATCAGCAGAGGCAAGGCGCATAGACACCTCGGCGTTCTGCGCGTCGATAATCGCGATCTGTTCGACCACTTCGCCGCGTGTCGAGTACCCCAGCAGGCCCGTTGTCGCCGAATTGATCATCGGCCAGGCCGGATAGGCGATGGTATAAGCAACACCCCACACGATCGTGCCGTAAAAACACCACAGCCACCAGCGCGGCAAGGGGTTGTTCAGTTCCTTGATACCGTCCCAGTCGTGGCCTGTCGTGTCGATGCCTGTGACGTCGTCTTTATCTTGATTGTCAGCCATCACTTGGCCTCCACTACTTCGGATTTCAGGTCCGGCTCGCCGTCATTTCGAAACGGAATACGAGCGGCCTCTTCGTTGGCCTCGCGCTGCGAGGGGCGAAACACCCAGAGGCAGGCCGTGATGTAAAAGATCACCATCGCGAGCAGCACCCAGCTGTCCGCCAGTTCACGCAGGAATGAATAGGTATCCATTGTTTAGGCCCTCCTTAGCGGCTTGCGTCGGGTGTGAAGGTCGAGAAGTCGACCAGCGTGCCCAGCATTTGCAGATAAGCGATCAACGCATCCATTTCAGTCAGCTCGGGCCGACCATCAAAGTTCGACACGACCGCACCGGGATAGCGTTCCACAACACCGTCCCAATCCGAATCCGGGTCACCTTGCGCCTGGAAATCAAACAGCGCGTTTTCGATCATTTCTTCGGTATAGGGGACCCCGACGAAACGGTGCGTGCGCAGCAAATCCTCTATATGCTCGCCTTGGATCGGCGTACGCCCGAGAAAGGCGTATTTCGGCATGATCGATTCCGGCACAACCGATTGTGGGTCGTTCAGGTGATCGACATGCCATGCATCCGAATACCGCCCCCCGACCCGGGCCAAATCTGGCCCGGTGCGTTTGGACCCCCACTGGAACGGATGGTCGTACATCGACTCCGCCGCCAATGAGTAGTGCCCATACCGTTCGACCTCGTCCCGCATGGGGCGGATCATCTGGCTGTGGCACACATAGCACCCCTCACGGATGTAGACATCGCGTCCCGCCAGCTCAAGCGGGCTGTAGGGGCGCATGCCTTCCACCTCTTCGATCGTGTTTTCGAGATAGAACAGTGGGGCAATTTCCACGATGCCGCCAATGCTGACAGTGAGCAGCGAGAAGACGAACAAGAGCGTCGGGCTGCGTTCAATGATTTGGTGTCGCTGAAGAAATCCGGCTTTCATGAGTTTTTCTCCTTAAGCGGCTTGAGGAATTTGGCGAACCGGGGGTGACACCCGGACGGGTTTACCGCCCCGGATGGTCATCCACATGTTCCAGACCATGATCACACCACCAGCGAGATACAGAACCCCACCAAGGCCACGGACCACATACATCGGGAACTTCGCGCTTACGGTGTCAGCAAAGGAGTTCACGAGGAATCCTTGTGGGTCGACTTCACGCCACATCAGGCCTTCCATGATGCCGGTGACCCACATGGACGCCGCATAAAGAACGATACCGATCGTCGCGAGCCAGAAGTGCCAGTCGATAGCTGACATGGAATACATCTGCTTGCGACCCCACAGGCGTGGCGTGAGGAAGTACAGCGCGCCAAAGGTGATCATGCCGTTCCAGCCAAGTGCGCCAGAGTGCACATGACCAATAGTCCAGTCGGTGTAGTGCGACAACGAGTTCACAGCGCGGATCGACATCATCGGACCCTCGAATGTGGACATGCCGTAGAACGCGAGGCTGATCACCATCATCCGAATAATCGGATCGGTGCGCAGCTTGTCCCAAGCACCTTGCAGCGTCATCAGACCGTTGATCATACCGCCCCAGCTGGGCATCCAAAGGATGATCGAGAACACCATGCCAAGGGTCGAAGCCCAGTCCGGCAATGCAGTGTAGTGCAAGTGGTGCGGACCCGCCCAGATATAAAGGAAGATCAGCGCCCAAAAGTGGATGATCGACAATTTGTAGCTGAACACAGGGCGTTCGGCTTGTTTGGGAACAAAGTAGTACATCATGCCGAGGAACCCGGCCGTCAGGAAGAAGCCCACGGCGTTGTGGCCATACCACCACTGCGTCATCGCATCCTGCACGCCCGAAAACACCTGGACGGATTTAGATCCAAAGATCGACACAGGGATGCTGAGGTTGTTGACGATATGCAGCATCGCAACGGTGATGATAAAGGCCAGAAGGAACCAGTTCGCGACATAGATGTGTTTTTCCTGTCGCTTGAAAATAGTGCCAAGGTAAACCGCGAGGAAGGCGACCCAAACCAGCGTCAACCAGATATCAACGTACCATTCAGGTTCAGCGTATTCCTTGGATTGCGTCGCACCCAGCAGATAGCCAGTGGCCGCCAAAACGATGAACAATTGATAGCCCCAGAACACGAACCACGCCATATTGCCGCCCCAAAGGCGGGCACCGCACGTGCGTTGGACAATGTAAAAGGACGACATAATCAGCGCGTTGCCGCCAAAGGCAAAAATCACCGCACTTGTGTGCAGTGGGCGCAGACGCCCAAAGTTTGTAAACGGCTGACCCCATTCAAAGTTCAGCGCCGGAAAGGCCAACTGGAAGGCGATGAACACCCCAGCAAGAAAACCAACCACGCCCCATAACCCTGTGGCGATCACTCCGGCACGTACCACGCCGTCGAGATACCCCGTGGTATCCACAACCTTGGGCACATTCCCTATCTGGCGCAATTGCCAGATGAACATGCCGCCCGCGACCAACATGATCAACGCAGCGTGCACCTTGTATGCCAGATCGTGTCCCCAATCAGCCGCAATCGCGGCCAAGAGGGCGACGAGGCCAAGGGCAATCAGTTTGACATAATCCAACATACTAATTCCTCTGTCATTGTTGCGCACCCCAGATGGGGGCGCGCATCTCTTCGCAATTTTGAGTGATACGGAGGCGTCGGGGCAGCCGCGTTGATCTGGATCAATGGCCCGCGTTAACGGATCACATGCACCGCACAATGCGCATGACGCACGACCCAAGCCGCAGTTGACCCAAGCAAAATGTCAGAAATAACCGGACGATGGGATGGAATGACCACACAATCGACGCCTGCGTCATGGGTCCAATTGGTGATTCCACGCCCGGTTGCGCCATCAACGATGACGATTTGCGCGTCTGGCACAGTGTCCAACAGCTCGTTCAGCTTGGCCCGCGCACTTTCACGCGTTTCGGCCATGATATTTTCCGGGACATATTCGGTCACATAGGCAGGCACCTGTTCCATCACGTGCAAAAATGTGATGGACGCGCCTTCTGCCGATATCCGCTTGGCGATTTCAATCGCGCCTGCGACGTCCTTTTCCGCGTCGAACGCGATGGGGATCAAAATATTGCTGTACATGTTTTCCCTCCGTCTTTTGTTTGAAGACGAAGGATTAAACGGATGGTCGCCGTGATACGTTGATGTGGATCAAGCTATTTGCTTGTCTCTAGAACAGCATACCGCCGTCCGTGTCGTCTCCGCTTTCCGACAAGAGTCTTTCGAGGTCGGGAATACGCACCAATCGGTTTCCATCCAGCTCGATCACCCCGTCTTTGCGCAGGCCAGTGAACTGGCGGCTGACGGTTTCAATGGTCAGGCCCAAAAAGTTGGACATCGTTTCACGGCTGATGGGCAGTTCGATACAGGGTGTGTCGCCCATCGCTTCGCCGTCAATATTGATTGTCCGCTTGGCAATGAGCATCAAGAGGCTGGCGATCTTTTCACGCGCTGTCTTGCGCCCCAAAAGCAGCATCCAGTCCCGCGCTGCATCCAGTTCATCCAGCGCCATTTGCAGCAATCGTTCCTGAACATGCGGAACTTCCAGCAGCAGCGTTTCAAACGGTTTGCGCATGAAACAGCACAGGGTCACATCCGACACAGCCGTGACATCATATTGCAATGTCTCGCGTCCAGGTCGCCCGATGAAATCGGACGGCAGCAACAAGCCCACCATTTGCGTGCGTCCATCTTCAATCACACGTTCAAGCGTGGCGGTGCCCGTCACAACGGATGCAACCACATCCAGTGCGTCACCGCGCAAAGCAATGGATTGCCCGGCACGATAGGTCTTGTAGAACTTGATTTTGTTAAGTCGCGCCAGCTCGACATCGTCACACCGTGCACATACAGCGCGCTCGCGCACTGGACAGGTCGAGCAATCGTGAGTGTCGACAGCGCTGCGCAGCTTCATAAAGCGATTTGATCTGCATCAAAGAATGATGCGAAAACCCGTCTTAGCGTGGCTTGATGAAGCATATATCCGACCTATCCCATTTTGGTCTTTTCGATGCCAAGGTGCCACGCTTTACGAGCTATCCACCTGCCAATTGGTTCAGTGATAGCGTAAATGCAGATCGCGAGCGCACCTGGCAATCTTCTGCTCCTGATCATGCAGACATTTCGCTTTATGTCCACATTCCGTTTTGCCGTAGGTTGTGCTGGTTTTGCGCGTGCAGAACGCAGGGTACACGAAATGATGCACCGCTAGCCCCCTACGTAGACCGGGTTTTGGCCGAGGCGCGCGCTGTCCGCGCACAATTCCCAGACAGTGTGCGGCCCCGTCGCTTGCACCTTGGCGGCGGAACTCCGACCATCTTGTCTGCCACCTTGCTTGATAAACTTCTGAGCGGAATCAGAGATATATGGGGATTTTCTACGCTTGAAGAGTTTTCCGTCGAGGTGGACCCGACGGATGTGGGGCCTGCACGGCTTGCCACGCTAAAAGCGCATGGATTGAACCGCGCCAGCCTTGGCATTCAGGATTTTGACAAAAAGGTACAAGAGGCCATCGGCCGCATCCAATCGCGCGATCTGACGCAGGGTGTCGTAGACAATTTGCAGGAATTGGGTGTTGATGCGATCAATTTCGATCTGCTTTATGGTCTGCCATTTCAGACAAAGCACACGTTAGCCGCCACGTTGGACGCCGCTCTGGGAATGAAGCCGTGCCGAATCGCGCTTTTCGGATATGCACATGTACCGTGGATGTCCAAACGTCAGGTGCTGATCCCCCACGATGCGCTGCCCGACCCAAAAACACGGCTGCAATTGTTTGAACAAGCCCGGCTGACACTGTTGGGTCAGGGATATATTCAGGTCGGGATCGACCATTTCGCCCTGCCCCACGATCCCTTGGCAAAAGCATTCTTTAACAAAACACTGACGCGATCCTTTCAGGGGTACACAGATGACAGCGCGCCCTACTTGGTTGGCCTTGGGGCGTCTGCGATTTCGACGTACCCTGACGGGTTTTCGCAGAACCTGTCCGGGACCGGTCAATATGCTGACAAGATCGACGCAGGCCAGTCTGCGACCGCGCGCGGATATGCGTTGACCCCTCAGGACAAGCTCAAGGCCGATCTGATTGCGCAACTGATGTGCTATCATGGTGCAATACTCAGCGACGCACAGCGCGCAGATGAGGCATTGATGGCTGATGTAGACCGTGTGGCCACCGCTTTTGACGGGGCCGTGACATGGGACGGGGCATCGTTGTCGATATCGCGTTGGGCACAGCCACTGGTACGTGTGATTGCGGCCCAAATTGTTAAGCCGACAAATACGTCATCCGGTGAGCGCACCTATAGCGCGGCTATCTAAGTGCACAAAGTCGCCTTAGGCGCGCATCGTTTGTAAAACAGCGCGCGCGGCTGCGACCACTGGATCGTGCGTCTCCTTTAGAATTGCGACCCGATCGAAACGTTCCGCATCTCTATTCACAGCCGCGCGCATCGCATGGCCAAAGGCTTGGCGCAATTCTGTTCCAATGTTGAATTTGCAAATGTTCGTGCCCGTCGCCAACGCGCGGCGCTGTGCGGCTGGCACACCAGACCCGCCGTGGATCACAAGCGCTGCGTCGGTCAGTGCCTGAATGTTAGTGATGCGGGCCTCGTCCAACCCACCGCTTTGGTCTGTTTGCAAATGCACGTTGCCCACAGATATGGCCATAGCGTCCACGCCGGTATCGCGCGCAAAAATCTGCGCCTCGACGGGGTCTGTCCCGGCCGAGGCCTCGCCATTGTCATAGCCGACGAACCCGATCTCGCCCTCGCAGGAAATACCGGCCTTATGCGCCATTTCGACGACGGCGGCAGTTTCGTCGATGTTTTGGGCGAGCGGCTTGCGCGAGCCGTCAAACATCAATGACGTAAATCCCGCATCAAGCGCCTCGCAGCATTCCTCGAACGTGTATCCGTGATCAAGATGTGCAACAACCGGCACCGACGCGGCTTCAGCCAGATGTCGAAACATGCGCCCCAAAACGGGCAGCGGCGTGTGCGCGCGACAGGATGGGCCGGCCTGCAGGATCACGGGGCAGTTTTCAGCCTCGGCGGCGGCAACATATGCGCGCATATCTTCCCACCCCAAAGTGACAAGCCCAGCCACCGCGTAGCCATTGGCTTTGGCCGGGGCCAGCACATCAGCAAGTGTGGCAAGCGTCATTTGAACTTCGCAATCATGTCTTTGATGCCCGGGATCGTCTCGATCTGATAGGCATGGCTGGGCTGGAAATACTGCACCAGACTGCGCTGGCTCAAACCACCAAGGATGGTGAAATAATACATTTCGTACCCCGGCAGAACGGCGCAAGGATGATAGCCCGAGTCCAGACAAATCGTAGACCCATCTACTAGATGATAGGCATCCCCTGCCTTACCCTCTTCGCGTTGCAGCATCTGCACGCCTGATCCGTGATTGGGGCGAAAGCGGAAATTATAAGTTTCGTCGTGCCGCGTCTCTAGCGGCAAGCGGTCTGTGTCATGCTTGTGGCTTGGAAAGCCAGACCACCCGCCCTGACCGACCGTGAACAATTCAGACACCAGCAGGCGGCCGACTTTGTCGTGGTACTTGGTCCCGAGGATGTGTTTGATCTTGCGATGTGTCTTGGTGTCGTCCGATCCGTATTGCACGAGATCCAGCTCATCCGAGCGGACGGCGAACGCCTCTAGCACCTTGTCATATTTGGCACCTGCGATGAACACTTCGGCCGTGTCTGATGTACACACCATTTCCGCGCGGGCCGCCGTTGGCACATACACACCCTCAGGTTCGCCATCCCAGACATCAACACCGCGACCGCCCAATGCGGCGACTTTGAAGCCTTCGATATCAACATCGATCGTGCCAGTCGCAGGCACAATGCAGGTTTCAAACCCTGGCACCGCGTATTCAAACGCCTGCCCCTTGGTCAGTTTCACGATGTTGAAGTAGTTCAGCGGAACCGTCGGGTCATCAATGTCCACGATGGGTTTGTTCTGGTTGTCATAAGGCGCGATATGCATCTGGCGGCCTCCTTTTTTGAATTATGGCGTTGTCGGGCCGGAATGAGTGTTCAGAAATGCACTCAGGCCTTCAGGGTCAGGCATGGCGGGCGCACATCCGGGTTTGGATACTGTGATCGACGCACAGGCCGATCCACGTAGAATTGCAGTTTCAAGTGCATGACCATCGGCGAGGCTGGTCATCAGCCCGGCCATGAACGCATCCCCTGCCCCGTTTGGTTTAACGGCCGTGACCGGGTAGATGCCGGTCGTAATCTCTTGGCCACCTGAATAGGTCACGGCACCGTTTTCGCCCTTTTTGTAAATCACTATTTCGGCGCTGGTTTCGGATAGCGCGCGGGCCTTGGCTTGTCCTTTGTCCATACCGCCCGCCATAAAGCCAAATTCTTCGTCATTGCCAACGATCATGTCAGATGCTTCAGCCGCACGGCTGAGCACATCCGCAGCCACCTGCGCAGAGGGCCAGGAATACGGGCGGTAATCCACGTCAAAGATGATCGGCAAACCAGCGGCCTTGGCCAATTCAAACGCCCGGAACGTGGCCGTGCGCGAAGGTTCGGCGGCAAACACAGTGCCAGCTGTGATCAACGCGCCATAGGCGGCATAATCGACAGCTTCGACATCCGCGATTTCCATCTGAAAATCTGCCGCGCCATTGCGGTAAATGACGTTGCGGTGCCCCTCAAGGACGCTTTCGTAAAACGCGAGCGAGTTGCGAAATTCACCCCCCACACGTCGCACATGGGAAGTATCAACGCCGTAGTGGCCCAACCGATTGATACAGTAGCTGCCAACTGAATCGTCCGAAACGGACGTGACCAGCGCGGCTTTGCCCCCCAGTTTGCAGATGCCTGCGCCGATATTGGCAGCCGAGCCACCCAGATCGACTGTTACGCTTGCCGCATCCTCGGCGCGCACGCCAACGTCGGTAAAGAAATCAATGCCGGCCCGGCCCACGATGACAAAATCGTTGGCCTTGATGCCGTTCAATAGCGCGCTCATTTGATACCTTCCGCGTTAACTGCATCCGCTTGGTCCAACACCTCGGGATAGGGATAATTCAGACCCAAAAGCTGGCGGATCTCGGGACTGGCGGCCTCGATAAAGGCCGCAGGCAGCGCACCGGGCATATCCTCAAGCGGTTTCACCCATTTCGGGATGTAGTTGATCAACACAGCGTTGCGGTCGTGATCGGCGGCGTTGGGCATGGCACAATGCCATGCAGCACCAAAAAACAGCACTGTATCGCCAGGTTCACCAGTCATCCGCGCGCAATTGTCATAGAAATACGCGTGATCGTCAGGCGTAGGATACCGCAGGTCTCTTTGCGAGCCGGGCAAATAGGCCGTGGCACCACTGGCGTCGGTAAAATGGTCCAGCACGATAGTGACCTGCGCATTCATCGGAAACGAAGCGTTCAGGCCCATAGGATGGGTATCAGGCGCGTGAAAGTCCCAATATGGGAAATCAACATGCGGCTCCTGGCCCGGCCCGCCGGGCAAGATGCGGTTTGCCGCGATCGACCCCATAATGAACTCAGTCCCGAGCCAACGGCTAAGGGCCGCCATGATCACCGGATGCGCGGCCATGTCAGAAAACACAGCCCCTTTGGCCAACAGGTTCCAGACGCGGCGTTGTAAGTTGGCGCGTCCATCCTTCATCGCGCTCCCTTGGAAATGCGTGACCTTTTCATCCTCGGCGTCGGAATGAGCCATGATAATCGCCCGTGCCTCTGCGATCTGATCCGGGCTAAACAGGCCTTTGATCTTGACCGCGCCACCACCATTCAACATCTCGTCGCATATCTGAACGGGGTCTGCCTGATCCGCATGAAGTGTTAGCATGGGCACACGCATTTACTTATCTGGATCGCTGGATCGAACATGGTAAAAACTCCCTTCGTACGAGTCCCGCAGGTGCTGATATCACGATTCTGCGTTGACCCGACTTTGACAATGACGATACCAAGCTTGCAACCGGTTGCAACACGTTTTCAGGGAGTCGCAAATGTCAGAAATCGGAATCGGCATCGTCGGCGGCGGCTATATGGGCAAGGCGCATGCGGTGGCCTTTAGCGCGGTCGCAGCCGTGTTCGACACCGACCTACGCCCCCGTCTTGAAATGGTGTGCGCCAGTACGCCTGCCTCTGCCGAGCGCTATCGCGCGGCTTTTGGGTTTGCGCGCGCCACCGATGACTGGCGCGTGTTGGTCAACAACCCACGGGTCGAGGCCATTGTGATTGCATCACCGCAGGATACCCACAGCGACATCGCCTTGGCGGCCTTTGCCTTGGGCAAGCCGGTGCTTTGTGAAAAACCGCTAGCAGAAACGCCTGAAACGGCCCGCCAGATGGTGGCCGCCGCAGAGGCAGCCGGCGTGACCAACATGACCGGTTTCAACTACATCCGCACGCCCGCCACGCAATTTGCGCGCAAGTTGATACAGGATGGGCGCATCGGCACAGTCACATCCTTTCGGGGCGAAATGACCGAAGACTTCATGGCCGACCCCGACATGGCACCGACATGGCGCAACTTTGGCGAGGCCAACGGTTGCATGGGCGATTTGGCCCCGCATCCAATCAACTGCGCGCATACTCTGATCGGGCCGATTGAGGCGGTGTTCGCTCTAGTCGAACGGGTGCACGCAACGCGGGGCGGCGCAGACGTGGTAAATGACGATCAGGCACACCTCACCGTGCGCTTTGCCTCTGGTGTGCATGGATCGATCTTTGTCAGCCGCGTCGCAACGGGGCGCAAGATGGGCTATGCCTATGATATCTACGGTACAAAAGGGGCCATCCGTTTTGATGGTGAAGATCAGAATGCCCTATGGCTCTATACAGCCGAAGGGCCCGAGGCGGAACGCGGCTTTCGCAAGATTCTGACAGGCCCCGCGCATCCCGACTACCTGCCGTTTTGCCAAGGTCCCGGCCACGGCACCGGCTATCAGGATCAGATCACCATAGAGGCCAAGGATTTCCTGAATGCGATCAGCAGCGGCACCCCAGTCTGGCCGACATTCGCTGAAGGACTGGCCGTCAATCAAGTTGTGGCCGCAAGCCTTGCGTCGTCCCGTGAGGGCGCGTGGGTGAATGTGGCGGATTATTAACGAAACAAGGCGAACGAGATGATAAAAATCGGCAATGCCCCCTGTTCCTGGGGCGTGGAATTTGCGGACGATGCGCGCAATCCTGACTGGCGCAAAGTTTTGCAGGAAAACGCAGACGCCGGATACACCGGAATCGAACTGGGCCCCATCGGCTACATGCCCGAGGATCCCGTGCAATTGGGCGAGGCACTGGCCGAGTTCCAACAAGAGCTTGTCGGTGGCGTGGTGTTTCGCCCGTTTCACGACCCGTCCAAATGGGACGAGGTCATGGATGCCTCTGTACGCACCTGCAAGGCGCTCAAGGCGCATGGCGCAAAGCATCTGGTGCTGATCGACTCCATTTCCGAACGCCGCGCGCCAACAGCAGGACGGGCCGCCGAAGCTGAACAAATGGACGCCGCCGAGTGGACCGTGTTCCGCGACCGCATCGCGACAGTGGCCCGCATGGGGGCCGAAGAATACGGCCTGACCGTTGGCATTCATGCGCATGCCGCCGGTTTCATGGATTTTGAACCCGAATTGGAACGGTTGCTGGACGAAGTTGACGACAGTATCCTCAAGATCTGCTTTGACACCGGGCACCATTCCTATGCAGGTTTTGATCCCGTCGCTTTCATGCAGCGTCACATTGGGCGTATCAGCTACATGCATTTCAAGGACATCAATCCGCAGGTGAAGGCAGATGTGATTGCCAGTCGCACTGGATTTTACGACGCTTGTGGGCAGGGTATTTTCTGCAATCTGGGCGACGGAGATGTAGATTTCGGCGCAGTGCGTCAAATTCTGCTTGATGCGGGCTTTGACGGGTGGTGCACGGTTGAGCAGGATTGCGACCCGTCTGGCGATACATCGCCTGTCGACGACGCGCGTGCCAACCGTACATATCTGCAATCCATCGGGTTTTGAGAACACGGCGGGCCACGCCCGTCCTACGGAGTAGTGACATATGAAAAAGCTGCAATGGGGCATGATCGGCGGCGGCGAAGGCAGCCAGATCGGCCCGGCCCACCGTCTGGGTGCTGGTCTGGACGGGCTGTTTGACTTCAGCGCAGGCGCGCTGGACCACCGCCCACAAGCAGGGCGCGACTACGGTCGCCGCCTTGGACTGGGTGAGCGTGCCTATGGCTCGTGGCAAGAGATGCTGGAAGGCGAAACAGACCGCAAAGACCGCGTTGATCTGGTCACCGTTGCCACGCCCAACGCCACCCATTTCGAAATCACCAAAGCGTTCCTGCAGGCCGGTTTCAACGTGCTTTGCGAAAAGCCGATGACGATGACGGTCGAACAAGGCGAGGAAATCGTCGAAATCACCAAGAGCACTGGCAACATCTGCGCCGTGAATTACGGCTATACCGGTTATTCGCTGGTGCGCCACATGAAGGCGATGGTCGCACGTGGGGACATTGGCAAGGTGCGGCTTGTGGTCACTGAATTTGCCCACGGGCATCACGCCGATGCGGCAGATGCTGACAATCCGCGGGTCCGCTGGCGCTATGATCCGGCACAGGCTGGCGTGTCTGCGCAGTTTGCAGATTGCGGGATTCATGCGCTGCACATGGCCTCTTTTGTCACAGGCCAAGAGGTAACGGATCTGTCCGCCGACATCGTGTCCTGCATTGACGTGCGCACGCTCGAAGATGACGCGATGGTCAACTTTCGCATGGATGGCGGCACGGTCGGACGGCTGTGGACCAGTTCCGTTGCCATTGGGCGTCAGCACGGGTTGGGTATTCAGGTGTTTGGCGAAACCGGTGGCCTGCGATGGAGCCAGGAACAGCCCAACCAACTGTTCTACATGCCGCTGGGCGAACGTCTGCAAGTGATCGAACGAGGCGAAGCCAACCTGTCGCCCGAAGCCGATCGCACCAGCCGGGTCACCATTGGCCATGCCGAAGGGATGCCGCTGGCCTTTGCCAACATCTACACCGATCTGGCCGAGGCGATCCGCGCCCGCAAAGACGGGCGTGCTATGGATCCGGCGGCAAACCTGTATCCCCGCGCAGAGGATGGATTGCGGTCGATGGCGGCAGTGTTTGCGGTGGCAGAGTCTGGTAAACAGAACGGCGCTTGGCTTGATGCTCGTCCACCGATGTTTCGGTAAATTACTCTCGATCAGCGACCGCTGCCATCGTGTGGCGGTCGCGTGCCAGCACGATGTTCAATCGCGTTCTGCATCCCCGGATGGTGCCACATCCCGCAAAGTGCCCCGATCGACGACATGACAAGCGAAAGGGATGCACTGCGCTTGCGTCACGTCCCCGTCCAGCATCCCGGCCACCAAATCCACAGAGGCCTGCACGATATCCGCAATCGGATTGTTGATCGTCGTCAGATTGATCAACGCCCATGCGGCCATATCCATGTTGTTCAGTCCCAAAATGCCGACATCGTTTGGTACCGACAGGCCCGCGTCCCTGATCGCGGACAGCGCACCAATCGACAAAACATCATCGGCGCAAAAATACGCCTCTGCCGGGCCGCGTGACAGCAGGCGGGCCATTTCCGTGCGCCCCGCCTCAAACGCATATGATGATGCATAAGACACCGAAAGACCCGCACCCAGATGTCGCCCCAGCTCTTCGGCAAAACCGGTGTGGCGATCCCGCGTCGATGTCGCGCTGAGCGGGCCGCCCAGAAACCCGATGTCCCTATAGCCACGCCGCAACAATTCACGCGCGGCGATCCGCCCTGCCTCGACGTTGTCGATGCCCAGAACGTTGATGCGCGGCGTTTGCGACAACCGGCCAAAGGAATGAACAACGCGCATCCCCGCCTCGTGAAACCGTTCCGCAAAGCTGACCGGCAAGGTCGAAGAGGCCACGATCACCGCATCGACAGAATATTGCTGCAACATCCGCATAGAATTGGACGGGTCGGTTTCATCCGACAGGTTGACCAGCAGCGGGCGCAATCCACGTTTTTGCAGCGCGCGCGTAACTAGATCAAACACCTCTAGAAAGATCGGGTTATGAAAATTGTTCGACACGACACCCACCAGTTTGGTGCGCCCCGTTGTCAGGGACGACGCCAACGCATTAGGACTATAGCCGAGCGCGCGTGCCGCCTGTTCCACCTTGTCGCGGGTTGCGTCGCTGATTGACGCGCCGGGGGTGTAACAGCGCGACACAGCCGAGCGCGACACGCCCGCCCGTATCGCCACATCTTTGAGGGTAACAGCCACTGCCCTAATGCCCGCCGTCGTATTTCGACCAGTCGATCTGGCGAAACTGCCAAAGCGCGACGCCGCCCAACGCAACGAAGATCCCGAACCACATAAGTGACCCCAGATACAGTTCGAACAGCCCCCAGCCGATGCAGACCGCCACGGTGACATAGCGGCGGATGGGTTGGGCAAAGAACGCGTGATCGAGGTTGATCAGTTTACGCATGCGGCCCCCAAAAAGCAGGGCACAAAAAGCTGCGGTCGGGTCATACGATCTCTCCTTGGCGCGAATGCGCAGCGTACAGGATCACGTGACACAGCGTCATAGTCAAATAGATGCACGCGTTTTTTGCACCACTGGGCTACAGCAGCGATCAGACAGTCACTGTCTTATCCGCGATCCAAGCGTCCAGCACCCCCAAGGCCGCGTCGGCAAATGCGGCATCATTTATATGACACTCCAGCATCGACAGGGCCAGCGGCGCGCGCACGGCCTGCTCCATCTCGTCAACCATGGCCGCCAGTGCATCCGGATCATAGGCCACGCCGCCCTCTTTGTCCCATGCCTCGATCCCGTGACGGGGCATTAGAACATGTACGGGCCCTTTGGCCGTTTCCAACCGCGCCACCACATCGCGCACCACCGCGCGCCGTTCCGCGCTGCTGAGCCCCGAGGATTTGATCAGCCGATTGTGGGCATGAAAAGGTCTGTCGGCGTATGTGTCCGGGATGTCTTGCCAGCCGGCAAAATCGATCAGGTCCGCACAGCCCGGCGCGACGATCTGTGGGATGCCCATGGCCCCTGCCCCTGTCAGTCGGTCTGGCCCGGAATTGACCACTGATCCCACCATCAGATTGCTGATTTCCGGCAGGGCAAAATCCATGACGGCGGCGAAATACCCCTGGCGGGCCAGCGCCTCGAACGCCATGCCACCCATGCCCGTGGCATGAAACACAGCGACATCGAACCCACGCTCATCCAGCGGCGCGCGCAACAGTTTCATATAGGACAGACAGGATGAACCAAGGCTGGTCATCCCGATCACAGGCCGCGTCTTGCGGGGTGGCTCCACGGCGCGCGCGGCCCCCAGCACAGCGCCCGCCGCTTGGGACAGGGACGATTTGCACACGGCGTTGAGGCCATAAAGCCCCCCGGCCCACAGGATCATCTGAATGTCTGGCGACAACCGATCCGGCGGGATCAGCGGAGAAAACGATACGGTTGAAACGATCACCTTGGGAACACCCATCGGCAGCGCCTGCGCACAATCAAGCGCAAGATCCGTGCCCATCGTCCCGCCCAGCGCGATCATGCCGTCGATCCGACCCGCCCCGTGTAACTGCGTGCACAAAAGCGCCGCACCGCGCGCCATAATCTGCATGGCGGTGTTTTCATCATCACTGTCGATGGCCGCCTTGATCGACGCGCCCCCTGCCTCGGCAACCGCATGTTTTGAGATATCGGTCGGCACAGACGGATCGCCCAGCACGCTCACATCCATGGACAGTACAGCACCACCCTGATCGCGAATGCGCTCAGCGACGTAGATCAGTTCCTCGTCCTTGGTGTCATAGGTGCCGATCACAAGGATGGTCTTGGGCTGGCTCATAGCTGGATCCATGCGGTTTTGAGGTTGCGGAATTTGTCCATCGCGTGAGGGGATTTGTCATGCCCATTGCCGGATTGGCCATGCCCCCCCAAAGGCACAGTCACATCCGCACCGCCATAGGTGTTCACATGTACGACACCGGCCCGCAGACGCGATACCATGCGATGCGCGCGGCTGATGTCTCGGGTGAATACCGCAGCCGCCAACCCATAGGGCGTACCATTGGCAAGCGCGACGGCCTCGTCCTCGGTGTCAAAGGGTTGCACGGCCAGAACAGGGCCAAAGACCTCTTGCTGCACAACCGCACTGGACTGGGGCGCATTGTCGAACAGGGTTGGACCAATGTAATAGCCCCCCGTCTCAACCGCGATACGACTGCCACCCATGCGCAATTTAGCACCCTGCGCCACCGCCCGGTCGCAATCAGCGAGAATGGCGGTCATCTGCGCCTCTGACGCGATTGCGCCTGCGTTCGTGCGCAGATCCAGCGGATCACCGACGCGCATCGCGGCGGCATGTGCGATGACCCGATCCACGAATTCGCGATGAATTGAACGTTCGATCAGCAGACGCGAGGCTGCGACACAGACCTGCCCGCTGTTGCGGAAAATACCGCCCGCTGCGACCATGGCAGCACGGTCCAGATCAGGCGTGTCGGCAAACACCACATTGGGCGACTTGCCCCCAAGTTCCAGATAAACCCGTTTCAGATTGGACTGCGCAGAGTATTCCAGCAGCTTGCGCCCCACAGCACCCGACCCGGTAAAGGCCAGGACATCAACGTCCATATGCAGTGCCAATGCGGCCCCAGTTTCTGACCCGGTGCCTGTCACGACATTCAACACGCCATCAGGCAGACCTGCTTCGTGACAGATTTGAACCAGTCGCAACAAGGACAGCGATGCGACCTCTGCGGGTTTCAGCACCACGGTGTTGCCTGCCGCAAGGGCGGCTGCAATTTTCCACGCGCCAATCATCAGCGGGAAATTCCAAGGCACGATGACGCCGACCACTCCGACGGGTTCGTGATGAACCAGACCCAGCGTGCCGGGGGCAGTCGGGGCGACCTGGCCATATTCCTTGCCGCAGAGTTCGCCATAGTAGCGAAAGGTGCCTGCGGCACTGCCGGGTTCGGCCTTCATCGCCATCGAAATCTCGGTGCCGTTGTCGCGCACACCCAGCACGGCGAGGTCGACCGCCTCTGCGTCAATCGCATCAGCGATGCGCTGCAGAATACGTCCGCGTGCCATAGGGGCCAGCCCCGACCAGCGCCCATCCTCATAGGCGGCGCGAGCGGCCTGTACGGCATGGTCGATATCCAAGGGGCCACCGGCTGCGATTTGGGTCAGCGGTGCGCCATCGATAGGTGAAGTAACATCAAGAGTGCGCCCGTCCGCAGAAGCCTGCGCCTGCCCGGCGATCAGATGGGTACCGGGCGACACAGGCCGTTGGCGCAAGGCATCAATTCGGGTCTGATCAATCATCTGTGGGTACCTTGAAATCACGCATCTCGGTTCATTATTCGAACCAACGGTGCGATAATTCTGCCCCGCCTAAAACCATTCTGTCAATGCTGTTCCCATGGGACCGGCCGACTGTGCCATCCGGGCAAATCACAGGCCCGGCCCCTTTCGCATAGTTCCAGCTTTCCATAGTAAGCGGCACATTGTTTTATCCGCCTCCAACGGCGCAAGCAGGGAAAGCAAAGATGGCAAAACGCCCAAACGTCCTTTGGATCATGGCCGATCAACTGCGGTTTGATTACCTCAGCTGCTATGGGCATCCCCACCTACATACGCCCCACATCGACGCGCTGGCTGCGCGCGGTGTGCAATTCACCAATACGTATGTGCAATCGCCCGTCTGCGGGCCATCGCGCATGTCGGCCTATACAGGACGCTATGTGCGCAGCCACGGATCAACATGGAATGGAATGCCGTTGCGCGTCGGGGAACCAACATTGGGCGATCACCTCCACGAGGCAGGGGCGCGGGCCGTTTTGGTGGGCAAGACACATATGGTGGCGGACCACGCTGGCATGGCGCGGCTCGGGCTTGATCCGGACAGCGACATCGGCGTACGCGCCTCGCAATGCGGCTTTGAACCGTTTGAACGGGACGACGGCCTGCACCCGGACAGCGCGCGCCAGAAGTGGTCAACCTATGATGATTATCTGGTGTCGCACGGATTTGAATCCGACAACCCGTGGGAAGATTTCGCAAACTCCGGCGTGGATGCAGATGGCACGCTGTTGTCCGCCTGGTTGCTCAAGAATTCGCGCCACGAGGCCAACGTTCCAGAGGAACATTCCGAAACCGCCTATATGACCAACCGCGCCATGGATTTCATGACGGAGGCAATGCAGGGCGATCAACCCTGGCTGTGCCACCTCAGCTACATCAAACCGCACTGGCCCTATATCGTCCCGGCCCCCTATCACGACATGTACGCTCCCGAACACATCGTTGATCCGATCCGATCAGAGGCGGAACAAGAGACAGATCACCCGCTTCTGCGCGCCTATCAGGACGCGCGGGTCAGCCGCTGTTTCGCCCGCGATGAGGTCCGCACACACGTGATCCCGGCCTATATGGGACTGATCAAACAGTTGGACGACAACCTTGGGCGTCTGTTTGCATGGATGGATCAACAGGGCCTTAGCGAAAACACGATTATCGCCATCACCTCGGATCACGGCGACTACATGGGGGATCACTGGCTGGGGGACAAAGATCTTTATCACGAGATGGCGGCCAAAGTACCGCTGATCATCGCAGATCCGCGCCCTGCGGCAGATGTCAGTCGCGGCACCATCTGCAACGCACTGACCGAGATGATCGACCTTGCCCCCACCTTCATGACGGCATTGGGCTGTGCGGACAAACCCCACGTGATCGAAGGGCGCGACCTGACGCCGATCCTGCACCGACAAGACGGGTTTTACCGCCGCTATGCAATCAGTGAACACGACTATTCCAGTTCTGAAATGGCCAGCGCATTAAACGTGCCCCAACAAGACGCGCACACGAAAATGATCTTTGATGGGCGATGGAAATACATCCGCTGCGAGGGGTTCGCCCCCCTAATGTTTGACCTTGATACCGACCCGGACGAGGTCAACGACATAGGCCGCTCAGACACCCCGGAACATAACGCAGTACGCGCCCGCATGGAGGACGCATTGCTGTCCTGGGCCTTGCGCCACCACACCCGGATCACCGCAACCAAAGAGGTGCTGGCCAGCCAACGCACAGCCACAGAAACAGGTATCCTGATCGGATTCTGGGACGAGGCGGAATATGAGGCGGTCACGGGCAAACCATTTGCCAGCCTGACACCGGTAGGCGCGCCTGATCGGTGATCTTAAAATTCACTTAAGCTGTTGCGCACGCGTCCAGCCCACAAGTTCTGGGCCATTTCTGACTAGAGTTTCAGGGAACCTGAGGCCGCATATTCAATGCTTGATGTGGCCTGCATGCGCATCATCATCTGGGGTAATCAAAAGCTTGCAGAAACGCCCAAGATGCCCGGTTGATGTCGCCAAGTTCCACAATGGCTGCCGCGATTCCTTGCATGGACTCGTCATCGACGGCTTCAACATGGCCCATTTTGATACCGTCCTTGCGATCCGCAATACGCATCAGGATTGTGTGTGAAACTTCGGCGTTGGAATCAAACGCATAAATACAGTGGTTATATCGATTGCGCAGCCGTCCGACCCTTTGAATGCGATTTGTGATCGCCAAAATCTGTCGCTTCTCTTCATCTGTGACTTTTCCAAGTTTGGAAAGCCGATTGACCAGATCAATGCGCGCGCGGGAAGTGTTCAATGTTAGAAATATAACGGTTGCCGTTTCTATGTCAGTTCTGACCAGCCCGGCAATAAAATGGATCAATAGGCTTTCAGTATTGGTCCAAGCGTAGTTTAGTTTGCCGACCTTTAGCAAAAAGTCGTCAAAATCATCCCTAGCTTTCATGAACTTGCAGCTTGCTTCTTTGCAAGATCAGCAATGTAGGCGACGGCTGCCTCTGTCCGGTTACTGACGTTCAGCTTACTGATGATGTGGTGGATATGCAGTTTAACCGTACTTTCCGCCAAATGCAGGTCGTGGGCGATGATTTTGTTTGACGCGCCCTTTGCCAATTGTTCCAACACCTCTTTCTCGCGTGCTGTCAGTGTCGAAAACCCACTTAGATCGACGTTTTCCGGTGCTGTAGATGCCATGAATATATCGAGCACTTCACCAGTTACGTATCGCTCTCCTGAAAGAATGAGGCGCAGAGTTGTAACGGTGCAGTCCATGCGAACACGCAACGGCAAGAAGCTGAGCCGTTCAAAAAAAGCTCTGCCTTCAATAGCCGTCAATGCACTGCGAAGTTCGTCCAGCGTTTGATAGGCGAGAACAGGGCGCAACGACGGCATTTCGTCCACAAGTGATTGCAAATCCAACACCGCCTCGCGATCAAGTTGGCAAGACAGGATAACAGCGCGAATCTGCGCGGCATGACTTGAAATAAAGGTTCTGGCGTCATTCAGGGTAGCCACCTTTTTGATGGCAATATCCGGAAACTCGCTTTGGGTGAGCCGCAGATACATACTTGAAAAATTGACACTGTCGCCGATGAATAGAACAGCGGGTTGTTCTATGTATTTTGTTGTTTGAATTAAACCGTCGGCAACCATCATGTCTCCTCCCTACACAGTACGCGATGTATCACGAGCGATGATGAAGAGCGCGCAACTATCAGCCACGTCGCTTTTCTCGGCGTCGAGTGATCATCCTTCTTGCATAACGCGTTGGGTCGAATCGAATATTGATAAATATCAAACCTCGACGACTCCCGAAATATCGTCATAAAACAAAGCATTAATAACTCGGTAGAGTGTGAAGTACACTTCTGGATTATGCCAAAATACACCCTGCGATCTATGCGATTTCCCGGAATTCGCATCTTTCGATAGCACCAAATGGCGCTTTTTCATTAACCGATCAGCCAGCTTTTCCGGTGGTGTGTCTTGGTGCCAAGTTAAGGGCGTCACGGATGAAACGTGATGCAAATCGCAACCTGCATTCCGCAATTTGGTCACCTTTGAAATGAGCGGTGATCCTGCGGTACGCACCCAAAGAAAGACTGCCAAATGACTAACAGACATAATCACTTCATGCCTTGGGGCAACCAGGACCAAGAACAGGATCAAGGCCAAGCGCAGGGCCAGGCCGAAGCGCAGCTTCAAGGTCAACTTCAGGGCCAAGGCCAAGGTCAGAGCCAGGAGCAAAGTAGCTCCAGTGAAAATGGCAACCTGAACCTCAACGGCAACGGCAACCTGAACGGCAACGCCAACGGCAACCTCAACTACAACGAAAACACTGCCGATAACGAAGCCTCTAACTCGGCTGAAAACAGTGCGACGAACAACAATGAAACTGACGTCGGTACAACTGTGACGACGACTGTGGATGTTGCTTCCAATGTTGATCTGGCCGGGTATATGCCTACGGATGATGATTTCGGCGATATCGATATGGCCGGTGGTGCGTCGATTGACACCATTTTGATTGGCAAGGGCGACATCAGCTTTGATCCAGGAAACGAGCAAAACATCGAGGACCTCCTCAATGATGCGCTGAACGGTGCTGGCAACGACACCGGTACGATCAACAGCCAATTCAACAATCTGGTTGATAGCGATGTGCTCTCAAGCGCCTCTGTCGGTGGCAATCTGCAACAGACAAACACCTCAACTGGTGGTTCTGCGGCTTCGGATGACGGCATTGGCGTCGGGTCCGATGATGTGGCTGATGCCGGCTGGGACTTCCATATGAAAGGCGGCGGTCATGGCGGAGATGATGATGACGGCGCACTTGGCGCAAGCTCTGGTAACTGGGGCAGCGGCAATGGCGATGATGGGTTTGTATCGGGTGAATCGCTGTCTTCTGCAGCATCAGCCATTGATACAACAGCATTCAACCAAAGCATCGTCATGGGCGCAAACGTCTTGGGCAACACAGTCGATATGTCGGTTGTCGGTGGCAACATGAGCTCCACCTACGTTGGCGATGACAGCTCGGATGGCGCTGCTTAGAGCCCTTCATTTCGATCTGGTGACTGCCATTCGCCATTGATCGATCCATAAAATTGCTCCGCGCCGGATCATTCGGCGCGGCGCTTGGTGCTCCGTTGTTCATGCGCTCGCATGCATCTGTGCACTGGTAGGGGGGTAACATGACACTTGATAAGACTTCAGAAATCATCGCCCATTTCATCGGCGTATTTGAACAGGCGGAAGACGGCGCAAGGCTGCGCGATTCTGCCCAGGGATTTGATCACTCGTCACGGCCTGATCCCTCATTCGACCCGCTTGCGACAATCGAATACCTGCTGCGTGCACCCTATGAGAACGAAGGCTGTTACGACGGACTATCAAATTTTCAGTTTCCCACAAATGGAGCACCATTCGTCCCGGTTGCTTCGGTTCTGCCGTTGCAGACGAGTGGCACCATGTGGCTTCAGTCCAAAATTTCGTTTGCCCCTGATGATTTCCCCAGTGTGAAAGGTGGCCAGGTCGAGAACGGTCAATCAGTGATCACGGTAAGCATGACGCCCGGGTCGACGGTCGTGATGGGCCACCAATTCAACGTGCTTGTCGATCATGATTTTCTGGTTGGCGCAGGCACGATGCAGTTCATCGCACCTGAGTATTTTGATGCGATGCTATCAAGCTTGACCGACGTTGCGCTTGGCATGTCCCAAGACATGATCGGCAATCCACTGAACATTATCCCCGATGCGGCAGGGTTCGGGCAAGCGC
>ENA-OQVM01001327-OQVM01001327.1-marine-metagenome-genome-assembly--contig:-NODE-1327-length-33016-cov-12.993867_pt1 | contig 33016 bp, 32 predicted proteins | sample MGYA00237776_ERZ505498 | MGnify/ENA primary metagenome ERZ505498 (study PRJEB26159, sample SAMN06265151) | marine metagenome | isolation source: Helgoland LTER site | place: Germany:Helgoland, sampling...
AAAGCATTAGCAAGATTAAATAAAATGCTTGTTGATAAAGAAATCAAAAAAACTTATTGGGCAATTGTAAAAAATAAACCAAAGAAAGATTACGGAACAATTGTTAGTTGGCTTAAAAAAAATCCGAAAAATAATAAATCTACAAGCTATTTAAAAGAAGGTAAAGATAAAAAAAAGTCTATTCTTGACTATGAAATAGCTAAAAAACTAGACAACTATTATTTATTAAAAATAATCCTTAAAACAGGTAGACACCACCAAATTAGATGTCAATTAAGTTCTATAGGATCTCCAATAAAAGGAGATTTAAAATATGGTGCCAAAAGAAGTAATAAAAATGCTGGAATAAATTTACACTCTAGAAAATTAGAGTTTATTCATCCTGTGACCAAAAAATATATTAATTTAACCTCCTCAACCCCACAAGATCCTATATGGGATTCTTGCCATTAAATGTATCTTATGTTAAATTTGGATTTTTTTAATAAGCAAAAAACTTTTTTTCTTTCTGATAATCCCAGTATTTTAGATATTTATCTTTGTGTTATGCTTAGATGGATGAAACTTTACCCATTAGATAAAACTGATTGGTTTTCACTAGAAAATTTTAAAAATTTAACCCGTATTACACAAAAGTTAGAAATGCACCCATCTGTACTAATAGCTGCCAAAGCAGAAGGTTTAGGTAACACCGTTTTTAGCAATCCTTCATATGCAAATCCACCAATTGGCAGCTCAGTTTAAAAACATTAAGATTTGATCTTAAAGTATATTTTTACAAAAAATCCCCAAAGGGATTATTGTGCGAGATTTCCACCTGAAAAAAATAACCATCCCAGACCACTCGCAAAAATTGCCACACCAGCTAAACTATGTAAGGCACAAGTTTGTACAAACCCACGAGGCTTCAAATAAGCATATGAAAAAATGAAACTGCCGATGAAGGTAGCAAACCATACTACAACATGCCAATACATAAGATGGGCAAACGAAAACAATACAGCGTTAACAAAAACTGCATGACTTTGGTTTATGAAAAGATTTCCATATCGTTCAAAAAATAAAACGCGGTATATTAGTTCTTGAGGAACAACTAAAAGCAAAGGATAAAGGATAGCTATTGCAATCAACATATAAGGTGCGGTGAGAATAATTGACCACAATCGCTCAGGTAGGATTATCCAACACAATAAACTAGAAAATATGAAAGTAATTAAACTAAGACTAATTACTGGAACAAAATGAATTTTTCCAAGCAGATTTCTCCATAAAAAACCCTTTGTGAAATGTAATAAAATCAGCCCTAATAATGTGCTAATCGATAACACTGGGTACATAGCTTTTGGTGGAAGATAAATTGCCAACACTAGAGGTATAACTATAAAAAAAATAATTAACTCTACATAACGCATCATAATCATATCTTTAACACTACTAATAAAACAATATTTTTTAGTACCACAAATCAATACAAAGAAAATATCCTAAGGCAGCAAATCTTTTTCTGCAAAGCTTTATGCACATTTATAAAACTAATCATCTTAAAAGGAAATCTTTTCTCTAAACTAGTTTTATAGTCAGACTAGTTTAAAGAAATTTTATTTATTAGATTTTACTTATTATTTTAATAATCATGGAGACCATTAAATGTCTGGTACAATAATTAGTTTTACAACGATTGAATATCCAAACGAAGATTCAATGGAAAGGTCAATTGAAATATTTCAAAAGGAAATGACAGCTCTTGCGGATAAACTCAGACCACTAGGGATGATAAAATTTCATTCAAGCCGTCTTTTTCTGCCTGAAGGAAAATTAATGTTTGGAAACTGGCTTGAATATCGCGATATGGCAGCTTTTGAAGCTTGCAATAAGATTTGGGAAAAAAACGGTGAGGAGATTGCTGAAAAATACAGTGGCATATTTGATGATATGAAAATTAACGCGTACCGCGGTGAAGTACATCAAGATTGGTCTTAATACTAGAAGATTAAAAATGTGATGGGACCCAATTGTAAGGATCCCATCACCCAAGGTAAGATTTACGAAGCTTAGAACTTATTCTCATATGGTGTTTGTCCACCAGTTAAAGCCAAATCAAGTTTCATTACGTTATTATTTAGAGCAATAAGGCCAAAATTAACCCCATCAGGACCATCAATAAAATCTTGAAAATCAGAATCTGAAATTCCCTCTTTGGCTTCCCAAACACAATAAATTGGACCCTCTTGACTCATTGGCATGAAAGAGTGATTAAAAAAACCTTTGTTCATATTGGACTTAACATTTTCTGCAAAAGCGACTTCGTCGCCCATATGCGCGCCAAGCTTTCCCCACCACTCAGCTGCCATTCCTGGTTTAAGGTGGTGATTAACAATGTAGAATGATGATGCCATTTTTTATTTCTTTCTTTTGTTTAAATTATTTGCCATTTCTCAGTTATTTTGAGAAATTAGCTGTGTAAAAACTTATTATATGTGAAGTATAATTCTATAAATTTTGAACTGTTAGTTTCACATTAAAAGTAGTTTTTATTTACAGGGATAAAGGTTCCATTCTGCATTACCCTCTGGGTCTGAGTCGTAAGTAAACATATAACACTTACCATTCAGTTCAGATAATGCTTCAGATGAAGTTTCAAATGAAGCTGCACCTCTAAATGCGACTCCACCAGATTCTGTCATATTACCAACACCATTTGCCCTAAATGTCGCAACACCTTCAGAACAAAATATAATGCCTGCATTTGGACACTCACCCAGCCATGAACCATCAGGTCGCATCTCAGCAGTAAATGTTGATTGGGCCATAACGTCATGTCCTAGAAGTTTACCACCACCAACGGTGCTAGTTTCCATACCAGGCATTCCATACTTTCCTGTGTCTATCGCCTTATTAGTTTCCTTAAAGGTCATAGACCCTGCTTTTTCTCCAAGCATTTTATTCTCCAATATATTTAAATTTTTATGTTTTAGCAGTCTTTAGATTAATCGCTAAAAAATTTAGAACTAATAGAAAAATAAAATACCATACTATTTACGAAACTAGTGTCATTATAAAAGTAGTAAATTATAGTGTTTAGTGAACCGGCTCATCACCAATTTCAGCCATTTTTTTATCCAATAGCTCTCTCATTTTCTTTTTTATGCTTGCGTATTCTGGATTATTGATTTCATTAAAAAGTTCCATTGGATCTTTTTTACAATCAAACAGCTCCCATTCGCGATCCTCACCTCCATGGTTTGTTCCAGGCAAATCGAAGCCCTCATTATACCAATAAATCAGTTTATAGTTCTGATCGCGGATACCATAATGAGAGAAAGCGTTGTGGTCAGGGTCTTTATGCATCCAATACCTATGATAAGCCGTTTGCGCCCAATCCAACACTTGCGATAGAGTTAAGATATATCCATCCACTGTAATAATCTTTTTTTAACTGCATGAAATCTGTAGGATCAATAGGACTGGTAAGTTCTATCAAAGTAAGAGAAACGTCGGTTAATTCACATTTGAGAGCAACTTGATGAATAGCAATTTTTTCACTGTTTTCTATCACCCAAATTTTTAAACCAAGAAACAGCATGAGAGCTACAATAGCTAACAATATTAGCTTTATGTATTTCCTCATGTTCCTAGCCTTATAAAAGTTGCAGATCTTAAAATGATACACTAGCCTAACCATATGCAAATGTTAGAATAGAGGGGAGAGAGAAATGGCAAAATACGCAATTCATACAAAGTGGTCATGGCCTGATGGTGTTCCAAGCGCAGAGAGTATGCAGCAGAGACATCGTGAAGTTAAATCAAAAACTAAAGCTGAAGACATTATCTGGTTTAAGATTGATGAAAATACGCATCAGTCAGTAATCATTTACTCTTCTGAAGCAGACGCAAAAGAAGAGAATGCTCAGCGACAGGAAATGCGTAAAAAGACAATTTCAGACACTGGTCACTCAATGGTAGAAGAGACTATGGGTGAAGTTCTCTCAATAATGTCTGAAGTATAGCACTGAATAATATTTATAGATAATGGATAAATTATGACGAAAAAGCTAATTCAAATAATTTCCACTATCATAATATTTATCATAGCTGTTTTATATTTGATAGACGGCCTGGAATATACTGAAGCTGAGAAAGAATGGTGCAAAGAGCATCGCCCTTTCTTGCCTATTGAGATTTGTGCAAAAGAATTTGGGTATTAAGAAGGACTAGTCAAACAATCAGGATCAGGCCAGCGTTTTCGCTCTTCGAGATCTATGGGTAAATTAAGATTGTGGACATTGAAGGTATATTGCGTGAGAGTATTATTGAAACCGCTACAAAGGTACGGGCATAAGATCTTTGTGATTTCAACCGTATCAGGTGGGCATGTTTTTTGATATAATGTTTTTCATTAGGCTTTGCGTGGATGGCTATTTTGCGGACGAAGTTGACATTTGAATATCTTGAAATGACAATGGCATAATAGAATTTTGTTCTTGCTTAATATTCGACTGGATCACGATGTTTGCCCTCATTGTGCATCTGCCAATAGGCATCCATTATCCGTTTCGACAAAGGCCCGATATTGCCGGAAGCAATTGGTCGTTCGTCTATTCTTGTAACAGGCATGACGCCCCCGGCAGTCGAAGTTATGAAGACCTCGTCAGCGGTTTTAAGCTTGTCGACAGTAACGTCTTGTGCATGACATCTAACATTCAATTCTTCGCAAATGTCAAAAATGGTTTGGCGCGTAATTCCCAACAAGACACTTGCGTCGGGCGTTGAAACCACACCATTGTTGATCGAGAAAATATTGAAGCCCGGCCCTTCGGACACGTTGCCGTTGACGTCAGTTAGAATGGCTGTGTCCGCTCCTCGTTCGTAGGCAGCATAAAGCCCTTTCACCATATCCAACCAATGGTAATTCTTGAGGGTAGGATCAACAGAGCTTGGCGGGATGCGAACGACATCTGTGATCGCCAGATGCAAACCACACTCTAACTGTTCTTTGCTGGCTACTGAACCGAACGGAATGGCAAAAGCTATGAAGCGGTTTTCTGCATCTCTTGGATCTCGGCTGAAGTTGGGTGACGTTCCTCTTGTGCAGATGAACTCAACATATGCGTTTTTGAGCTTGGATAAAGCCACGCAATTATGAAGAATTTCCATGATTTGCGCTTTGTTGTAAGGAATTGACATATGCAAAGTGTCCATTCCACGGGAAAATCGATCCAAATGATCACCTAACCTGAAAAATGCTCCGCCCCATACGTGGGCAACGTCATAAGTCGCGTCTGAATGAAGAAACCCATAATCCAAAACGGATAATTTCGCCTCATGGATAGGTAGGTACTGCCCATCCATATAGGCAACGCCCGGAGGGTAATTGCGATGATCTGTGTGACATGAAGATAATTTGGGCAATTTGCGCATGTTCTGGCTTTTAGTGATCATTTGTGGGTATCAAAGGTAAAGTTAATTTATATTATGTCTGAAGTATAGCCATGGTAAGACAATTTGCAGGATTTGAATTGATTACAAACTTTATTTTCAGTTAAGATACTGGCTATGAACTGTTAAATTTAATTAAGGTATATATTCATGTTTAGAGTTTTAAATTTGCTAATGCTGTCTTCAACTTTGGCTTTTATTGTAACTGGGCAAGCTATGTCACAGAGTTTGATTTCCAGCGCAACGTGGTCAAAACCTATTTCATTTGATCACTGTGACAGTAGTGGTTGTAAGAAATATAAAAGTATTGGACTTGACCGCAAATCAGCTGAGATTGGTCAATCAATTTCAATAGTAAATTCTGATAACGGTGAAACAATTTCGGAACTCATTGTAACGGGTATTAAATATGGCAACCAAGTAAGTATGTGCTGGATAAATAATGATGAGAACAATGATACTCCCAGCTATATTGTGGTAGGCGGGTGTAAACCTTAATTACGTATCTAAGTTTCTGGATGTCCATATTGGTCGGCTAAGAAAAAGCTTAAAAGAAGTGTCTAATAAAAATTTAATAAGAACTATAAGAGGATTTGGTTATTCTCTTGATAACGTGGATTAATTAAAACCTAGTAAAGCAATTTATTTAAATTAATAATAAATTTAAACTGATGCTTCAAGATGTACACAACAAAGCATTGGGATAGTCATGTTTGGAACAACAAGTTGGCGTCGGTTCAAAGCCAATGATGAAATAAAAAAATGGGCAAATGCGGCGCGAAAATTTGTCAATGGCGCCGCGCAAGATCCTGCCTTGAAAGAAAAATGGTTGCAATGCGAAGGCACTTGGTTTGTTGGCGTAGACGTCTTGCCTTCAGATGAAGAGGGGAGCTTTGACGGTTTTGAGCTGACTGGGCCTGTCTCAGAGCTAATTCAAAGCGTTGTCACAAAGCCCTTGCACCCTGCGCAGGTCTCAATTCTTTATCCAGGATATCCAAAGCCTCGGCAGGGCGAAACAAAGGTTGGATTTAACTATCGTCTGACGCGTGACGCGGCGCATGTGGACGGGCTTTTGCCAGTCGGTGCAGAGCGCAGACGCATGTTGCGAGAACCTCATGCCTATGTGCTTGGATTGCCATTGAACATTTGTGATATCAAAGCTAGCCCGATGGTTGTCTGGGAGGGTTCGCATCTGATTATGCAAAAAGCGTTTCAGGCCGCACTCAGCCCTTATCCTGCAGCGCAATGGTGCGATATTGATCTGAGCGATGTGTATCATGCGGCGCGCCGAGAGGTTTTTGAAAATTGCCGGCGCGTGGCTGTTCATGCTGAACCGGGCCAAGCATATGCGGTGCATAGGCTTGCTTTGCACGGGATTGCCCCATGGCAAGTGGGTGCCAATGCCCCCAGAGAAGGCCGCATGATTGCCTATTTTCGGCCGGAATTAAATGATATTGAGGAGTGGCCAAACCTATGAAGAATTTAATTCCCTTAATGCAATAATCTTATCAGTAAGCTCATTTGATGAGGGTGGGTTTTAAAATCAAAAATTGATACTTGAACATGATATTTGTTATGTTATAACATAACATTATTGATGAATCATGATTGCATATCATGACGATGATACCGAGCAATATTTATAACTAATTTTTAGAGAGTTATAATTTCAAAAAGGAAACACTTTTATGACTAAAAAGCTGCCCGTTACAGTACTTTCTGGATTCCTAGGAGCTGGAAAAACCACGTTGCTTAATCGTGTATTAAACAACAGAGAAGGTTTAAGAGTTGCTGTGATTGTTAATGATATGTCTGAAGTTAACATCGACTCAGATCTTGTTAGAGCAGAGACAGATTTAAGTCGCACGAATGAAACATTAGTTGAGATGTCAAATGGATGCATTTGTTGCACACTTCGCGATGACTTACTATTAGAAGTACGTCGATTATCAAATGAAGATCGTTTTGATTACTTATTAATTGAGTCTACTGGAATTTCTGAACCACTACCAGTTGCAGCAACTTTTGATTTTCGTGATGAAGATGGTGAAAGTCTTTCAGACGTAGCACAACTTGACACAATGGTTACTGTTGTTGATGCAGTTAATTTACTTAATGATTATTCAAGTCATGATTTTTTACGTGACCGTGGAGAAACCTTAGGTGAAGAAGATGAACGTACTTTAGTAAATTTATTAGTAGAACAAATAGAATTTGCAGATGTGGTCGTTTTGAACAAGATTACTTCGGCTGATGAACAGAAATTAGATGCTGCGCGAAAAATAATTAGAAGTTTAAATGCAGATGCTGAAATATTTGAGGTTAATCATTCAGAAGTGCCGATTGATGCGATATTAAATACGGGTCTTTTTGATTTTGAAAAAGCACATGAACACCCAATGTGGGCAAAAGAACTCTATGGATTTGCAGATCATGTACCAGAAACAGAAGAATATGGAGTTAGTTCTTATGTTTACCGCGCACGAAGACCATTTGAACCCGAAAAAATTATGAATGTTCTAAATGGAGATTTGTCAGGGGTTATACGAGCCAAAGGACACTTTTGGATTGCTACAAGACCAGATTGGGTTGCTGAATATTCCTTGGCTGGAGCTCTTTCGTCAGTCAAGCCATTAGGAACGTGGTGGGCATCTGTTCCTGAAGCAAGGTGGCCAAAAGATGATATCGGAAAACAATATATGAAACAAAATTGGGAAGAGCCTTGGGGTGATCGTCGTCAAGAAATTGTGTTCATTGGCTCTGACATAAACTGGGGAGATATAAAGTCAAAATTAGATGATGCTCTTGTATCTGAGGCTATATCTTCACTATCTGATCCCTTGCCAACCTTTAATGATCCGTTTCCAATTTGGCGAAGGGCTGAAGAAGCAGCATGAATGTAGTAAGTATATTTGAAAATATTGAAGCACCCAACGTATCAATTGTTAAAACAGAAAACAAAATGCACAATATTTTTAATGATGGTTGTGATGGTGTGATTTGGGATAGGGAGCCTCTTGTTCCATTTCAAACTTGGATAGATGAATTGGAAGTTAACCAACTTCCTGTTGCACGAACAATAGTGCAACCATCAATGTTACGAGACGTAGTAAAAGCTTGCTGTGACAATTCAAAAATGCCGATTACACTTGATCGTACTCGGTTGATTGATGATATAGCAGCGCTTGGCAACATTTTTTCTAATATTATGAATGCACCACTAATTGGCCTAAGATTAGATTGTGTAACTTCAAACGCATGTAGAATTTTCCATGTAGATGCAATGAAAGCAAGACTCATTTGTACTTACCGTGGAACTGGCACACAATATGGAAATTCACTCAATGGTGCAGACCCAAAGCAAATATTTACTGTTCCAACTGGAAGTCCAATGATATTGAGAGGGTCACATTGGGAACGGCAAAATAACCAAGGTTTATTACATCGTTCCCCACCAATTGAAGGTTCTGGTGAAACTAGATTTGTTGTTGTAATCGACCCTATATATGAAAATTGATATAAATTCTAATTAGCCAAACAGCACCTCACACATAATTGAATGAAGTCACAAATTTTTCGCGTCTAGACACTATAAATAAATTATTGTTAGTTAAATTTATAATAATAAATTGAACTATTTATTTCAGAATATATTTATACTGAACGATGGACAGATTATGAGTAGTTGGAAGATTAAAAAAATGTCGGGCCATTGCGGTGCACGTCTTGAAGGTGTTTCCCTTTCAAATGCTTCGAATTCAGATTTGGAAGAAATGCGATCTGCTTTATTTGAGTATGGTGTCATAGTTATGCCAGATCAAAATTTAAATCCAGAAGATCACCTTAAATTAGCTAAATTTTTTGGACCTATAGACGTGAACCGTTTTTTTACGCCCGTCGATAGTCATCCGATGATTGCTGAAGTTCGAACATCTGCTAAACAAAGTGAAGTTATTGGAGGTACTTGGCATACGGATCATTCTTATGATGCGGCTCCTGCTATGTGTTCTATTTTAAGTGCTCGGCAACTCCCTCCACATGGTGGAGATACGCATTTTGCTTCGATGGCTGCAGCTTATAAAGCACTATCACCAGGTTTAAAAAAGATGTTAACCAGTTTGCGCGCATGGCATTCAGACAGCAGTTTTAATGAAAGCAATGTTGGTTTAGAAAATAATCCAGATGCATTTCGTGATCCCGTATTACATCCAGTAATTATAAAGCATCCGGTTACTCGTGAACTGTGTATTTATGTAAATGGTGATTTTACTACTCACTTCGAAAATTGGAGTATCGAGGAAAGTTCTGCATTGTTATCATATTTGTATGTATTTATTACACAACCAATATTTACTACACGAGTAGTTTGGGAGCCAGGTATGGTTACTATTTGGGATAATAGATTAGTGCAACATTTCGCTACAGCTGATTATTCAGGATATGAACGTCTAATGCATCGAATTACTGTTGCGGGTGTTCCACTAGAAGCTGGGTAAATTCGACTTTGGTAGTATTAAGTCTGGTATCTGCATAATTTATTTATTTGGTTTTGTAAATTTTATTAGCCTGCCATTTGAGCCATCCTCTAAAACCCAAATGGCACCTGCATCGTCTATTTCGACTTCTCTAACTCTTTTTGACCAACTAAAGCGCTCAGCCTCAAAAGGCTCTTCATTTTTAAAGCCTATTCTAACGAGTGCTTTGCCTTTTAATCCTCCGATAAATGCATTTCCTTTCCATTCAGAAAATTCCTTTCCTCTATAAAAGATTAATCCTGATGGAGCTACCGTAGGCACCCAGTGAAGTTTTGGCGCCATGAATTCTGGTCTTGTATCATGAGTTGGTATTTTTGCCCCACTATAATGATTGCCCTCTGATACTATTGGCCATCCATAATTTTCACCAGAAAATATTAAATTGAGTTCATCTCCGTGCCTAGGACCCATTTCATGTGCCCATAGTTGACCATTTTTATCAAATGCAATGCCAAGGGAATTCCTATGCCCAATTGTCCAAAAAGTCTTGGCAAGATCACCTTTGTCCTGAAATGGGTTGTCCTCAGGTACGCTACCGTCCTCATTAAGGCGAATAATTTTTCCTAATGCCATATCCCATCTTTGTGCAGGGGATTGTTCTTGCCGATCGCCCGACGTAATAAAAATTTTTCTGGCGTGTTTTGTTCCATCAAGGCCAAATACAATTCTGTGGGAAAAGTGCCCTTTCCCTGATCGAGCTGGCGTCTGCTTCCAAACAGCTTCAATATTATTCAGATGTGGATTACCTGTACTCTCTAGTGTGCCCCGTATTACGGTCGCATATCGTGTTTTTCCATTATCATCTGAATTGATGAAAGAAACATAAATTATTTTATTCTTTGTATAATTTGGATGAACAACTACATCACCTAATCCCCCTTGGCCACCTGCAAAAACTTTTGGAACTCCAGATACTAAAGACTGTTCACCGTTTCTATCTATGAGCCAAAGTTTTCCGACTTTCGTGGTGATTAATAGGGTGTCTTTATTAATAAATGACATCGCCCAAGGTTTGTTGAATTCTGAAACAACTTTACCTTCTAATTTACTGCCCCCACTTCCAATAACAACATTATTGGCCCAAGCAATTGAAGTAAAATTTATTAACAATATTAGAATAATCGTACGCATTAAATACTTATCCTGTACTATTCAAAACAGTGTAAACATTAAGACGGATTATATTAAGTATCAAGGAGTGCTATTTCTGCTAACTCTATCACTTTCTCTTCATAGACTGATTGAGGTCAAGCACAGTCTATCACCAGTTTTTCCCAATTTTCTTAGTCATCAATTGGAAAATGCATCATATTTGGGATGTTCTGTTGCAATCTCAAATTGATGAAAAAATTGAAAAATACTGTGTCATATAAAAGTAAAATTATATATAATCTGAGGTAAAATTCGTGACATTATATTGAAGATAAAGTTAGCTATTCTAGCAATGCATAGCTATTCTAAAGGCATCTAAGTCATAGACTAAAAAATTGGAGAAACCCATGTCTTATAAATTATATTATGCAGATGGCACTGCATCGATGGGTGTTAGGGTCTTACTTGAGGAGATTGGTGCGCCATATGAGCTGATAAAAACATCCATAAACAGACAAGAGCCTCGTCCAGCTGAACAATTAAAGATAAACCCAAACGGCTGGGTTCCAGTTCTTATCTGGGACGATAATGCGATGTATGAATGCGCCGCTATAACCATATATCTATGTGACCGACACACTGAAGCAAATTTAGCACCAGCAATAGATACGAAAGAGCGTAGCCTATTTCTTCAAACACTGGTTTATTTCTCAAGCTCTGTTCAGACAGCTTTCCAACTAGATTACCATGCTCATAGGTTTGCCGATACACCTGCTGATGAACCTAGTGCCCAGCGACGAGGCCATCGAAGATTGCACGAAACCTGGCAAGTTATTGATAACCAAATTGGCGATAAACAGTGGATATTAGGTGATCAGTTTAGTGCTGCAGATATATACCTATTTATGCTGACAACTTGGCTCGAAACTTCACGAGGCCATCCTAGCATACATAAATTTCCAAACGTGCAGCGGGTCGCCGATGCGGTTATGCTACGATCGAGTGTTCAGCTTGTTTATGGAAATAAAAATTAGTCCTTTTTTGCTCAACGAGCTAGTTATTTCTTGTTGTTTCATAACAATTTAGCCAACACTCAATGCATTAGATTTCGATACAAAAGCTCCAGGCGGTGGTAGTTTGTTAGTTTAAAATTATCATTACCGGTTGATATCTAATAAATTTTAATGATTAGTTTTGATCCATCCATGCTCACGCCTTCTACAAACGGAAACCTGTTTTAGATGGCATTTAAAATTACATTTGTTTATAAAATGAGATCTAATGATTTCGCAAAATAATATAATTTCTTCAATACTTAAGGCTCCCTTGAAAAAAGGGCGACGTTTCGTTGCAATTGTAGGACCTCCTGCTAGTGGTAAATCCACTCTAGCGAAAGAATTGCAACGACAAATTCCTAGTTCTTGCGTTGTACCAATGGATGGATTCCACCTATCAAATGAGGAACTAAAGGTGTTGGGTTTGTCTGAACGTAAAGGCTCAGCTGAAACCTTTGATGTTGATGGATTAGAATTGCTCTTAGGTAAAATTTTGAGTGGTGGTAATATCATGTTTCCTACTTTTGATCGAAGTATTGATAGCGTGATTCCAAATGGAGGAATGGTTAATTCTGAGGATCATACAATCTTAGTAGAAGGAAATTATCTAATTTTAAATAAGGTCCCATGGAACAGATTAAGTGTCTATTGGGATTTTTCAATTATGCTTAAGATACCTTTTGAGATACTTGAAAAACGTTTAATGGAGCGCTGGAGAGCAAATGGATTTGATGTTAATCAAGCAGCGCTTAAAGCAAAAAATAATGATCTACCAAATGCAATGTTTATAGAAAATAATTCAATGGAAGCTGACTATAACTTATATTTTTGATTTCAAAGTTATTTGTTTTCCCATCTCTCAATACATCAGCTCACAAAAGTATACACAATTGAATTAACTAAATTCTTTATTATCAATTTTGAATAATATTGGTTTTGTGAGTGAAGTAAGTGATATTTTCGGTTGATCGTTTTCACTAAAATTGGCATCAGAAAGATAAGTCTCAAAGGCAGCTTTGATCCTAGGCCATTCTTTATCTATTGAAGCGAACCATGCTGTGTTCCTGTTTTTACCTTTACTAATAGACATTTGTCTGAAGACACCTTCATAAGAAAAGCCTAACCTTTGAGCAGCATATCTACTCTTCAAATTAAGTGCATTGCATTTCCACTCATAACGTCTGTACCCATTCTCAAAAGTCCATTTCATCATTAAGTACATTGCTTCTGTACCTTCTTTTGTTTTTTGAAGGAGTGGAGAATAATTTATATGTCCAACTTCTATCGACCCATCAGATCGATTTATTCGTAGAAAACTAGCGACACCAACAGCTTTATCATCAGAAAGTCTTATAATTGCCAAAAACGTTGGATCATCATTCTTAATAACACTTCTTAGCCATTTTTGATATTTTTCCAAGTTTTCAAAAGGGCCGTATGGTAAATATCTCCAATTAAACTCGTTTACATCAATAATATTGGCATTGTGTAAATCTTCAGAATGTTTTTCGATATCTAATGGCTCCAATCGCACAGATTTTCCAAAAAATGTTAAACCTTTTGGATGTGGTGGAGTTGAAAATCCCTCAATGAGAAAATCATCTTTCATCTGCTTCTCAAACCATTTAATTTAATAACTAAATATTTAATGTTTTAAATAATATCAATACCATACAAATTATATTATATTAAATTATGATGTGTAGAAATCTGCTTGATTTAGGTTAGGCTACTTTAATAGACAATGTGTTACGTTGTGTAGAATTGGATTGTTGGGGCCCCATTTTTGCCACCAGCGTCAGCGTCATTAGTTACTCTATTGATTATAATGCAGAATAGTTCATAATATTGTCCTCTAATGTAAATTACAAAAATCGGTTAAATAATAGGAGTGCAATTTAAACTTTATGCGTAATTGGAAATATCCAAAGTGACTATTTATCTTATAAGACACGCTCAATCAGCCTTTAATGCAGTTCATGATCCAAAAAAGCCGGATCCCATGATATTCGATGCGCCAATAACTGCGCTTGGAGAAACTCAGGCTCGAAATGCTCGAAGCGAAGTCAAAGAACTTGATATTAAAAACGTCATTGTGTCACCTTTCACAAGAACATTGCAAACAGCCAAATTAATTTTTGGAAACAGATTGCCGTTCAAGATTAATGCTGAAGTGCGAGAGCAACTTTGCAATAGCTGTGATGTAGGAAGTCCACCTCAAGAACTTGCTAAAAATTACCCCCATCTTGACTTTGACCATCTTGATGACTGCTGGTGGCATGATGGAGAAAAAGATCACCGTGGGATTTCAGTTGAGCCCGAAGAGATTTTGCTAGAAAGAGCAAGCAGGTTCATTGATTTTCTTAAGAGTGAAAGTATTCAATCCACAGCAGTTGTATCTCACGGAAACTTCATCCGCGCATTGACTGGTATCAAACCCAATAACTGTGAAGTAATAGAGTTTGAACCTATTGAGGGAATTGTCAGCCAAACTTGACGTATCATTGGTTGCATTATAATTTTTTATAAAAATTTAAAATCATATTTTGAAGAATGGATAATATCATGCGGAGCTTAAAAATAGGTAAAAGCCTCCTGCATTGGCTAGCTAATATTGATGAAGATGGCATTGCATGGTTACACCTTAAGACAGATGGTAAATCTGTTAATGTACTGAACCATGCTGTAATGGTGGAGCTAGAGAGTATACTTGATCGACTCGAGAGCAAAGAAGATCTCAACGGTGTTGCCATGTTATCGGGAAAGCAGGGTGGTTTTGTTTATGGTGCGGATATCAATGAATTTGAGACATTAAAAACGGCTGGTGATGTTGCCAATCACATGTCGTACGTGCACGGGTTGTTCAACCGCATTGAGGCGCTTCCGGTACCAAGTTGTGTTGGCGTTGATGGGATTGCCGTTGGTGGTGGACTGGAAATTGCTTTAACATTTGATCGTTTGTTTATTACATCTTCTTCAAAAACAAAGCTTGGCTTTCCTGAGGTTAATCTTGGTATTATGCCAGGCTATGGAGGCAGTGGACGGGCCTATGGCCGGATTGGTACAAAAGCTGTGCTGGATATGATGGTCACTGGGCGCCCAATTGGCAGCATGGATGCAATCAAAACAGGACTTGCTGATGAACTAGTTGGTGATGCTGATGATTTAGATGAAGCAATGCGCAAATGGATAATTGGATGCAAGGGTGAAAAGCCTATCCTTATCCAACTCGAAACCGTAGTAGATGCAACAGAAATTGTGGCGGCAAGAGACAAGTATCTTAAACGTTTACGCGCTGATCACACACCTGCTCCAGCAGCAATAATCGACCATGTTGAAAATTTTGGTCATGATAAAAGTGCCATGTCGGCAGCTGAAATAGAGGTTTTTCCTAATCTTATGGTTAGTAGTGCTTCAAAAAATTTACGACGTGTTTTTTACCTCACTGATGCGGTTCGCAGATCGGCACGTGGTGCCAGCAATATCAAACGGTTACATGTTGTTGGAGCGGGCGTAATGGGCGGTGATATTGCGGCCATCGGGGCAATGGCTGGACTTGATGTTACATTAACAGATATGAATGAAGCAGCTATTCAGGATGCAATCGTGCGTGCGAAGAAGTTGTTTGAGCGGCGCCTGAAAAGTGATGATAAGGTTGCTTTAGCATTAACACGACTTCGGATCGATCTTGATGGTAATGGTGCCACTGATGCTGATCTAATTATTGAAGCAGTTGCAGAAAAGCTAGAAGTTAAACAAGCAGTTTTTAAAAATCTGGAGGTTGTTAGTAAAGCAACTGCAATTTTGGCAACAAACACTTCGGCTATTCCATTGGAGGACATAGCAACCGCATTAAACGCACCAGAACGCTTAATTGGATTGCATTTCTTTAACCCTGTTCCTGTATTACCGCTTGTTGAAGTAATCTGGTCAAAATATTCAGATCCCAAAATTGTTAGCCGCGGCATGCAGTTTGCTGGTCAGATTGGTAAAATGCCGGTTCGCTGTAAATCTGCGCCGGGTTTTCTGGTAAACCGCGCATTACTTCCATACATTTTTAAGGCGATTGAGGCAGTAGCTGGTGGTGAAAAAGCAGACCATATCGATGAAGCACTTGTAGATTTTGGCATGCCAATGGGGCCAATCGAACTTGCTGATCAAATTGGACTGGATGTTTGTCTTGATGTTGGCATTGTACTTGGAATGCCACCGGCCGCAAAAGCACTGCTCGATCAGAAATGTAAGACCGGTACAATTGGACGTAAATCTGGAAGTGGTTTCTATGAATGGGATGGAAATCGAGCTATTCGGGCGCACCAATCACAAGATCCAAAAGTAATGACCGCAATCGCTAAAAACATGTTGGCTCCTATGATTGAGGAATGCCGGCAAGCGGTAGATGAACAGGTCGTAGACTCAGCTGATAGCGCAGATGCCGGGATGATTTTTGGCATTGGCTTTCCGGGTTTTCGAGGTGGGCCACTCAACTGGTTTAAAGAACAATAAATCAAAAGACTGGATCAGGGAGTCACCATGACTGAAATTTTCATTTTAGCGGCACAAAGGTCAGCCATTGGCAACTATGGCGGGAGCTTGAAAGACACTGCTCCAATTGATCTAGCCATTCCGGTTGCACAGGACGCAATTAAAAAATCTGGTATCCCGGCAGATTTAATCCAACATGCCATTTATGGCCATGTGATACATACCGAACCACGCGATATGTATTCTCCGCGCTGTATTTCTACTGGAGCTGGTTTGCCCGATACATCAACAGCCTTCCAGGTTAATCGGTTATGCGGTAGTGGCCTTCAGGCAATTGTAAGTGCAATTCAACTCATTAAGCTTGGTGACTGCAATTCCGCATTGGCAGGTGGCGTTGAGGTGATGAGTCGTGGACCGTATATCATACCGGCTCAACGATGGGGCGCTCGTATGGGTGACACCGCTGTTATTGATATGATGACAGGTGCTCTAAACGATCCGTTTGGGGGTGGGCATATGGGGATCACTGCTGAAAATGTTGCTGCGGATTATGGTATTAGTCGCGAAGATATGGACCAGTTCTCAGCACAATCACAGGCTCGCGCCGCCCATGCCAGTGAAGCTGGATATTTTAAAAATCAAATCACTCCATTGGAACTGACCAAAGGCCGTAAGATAGTTACTTTTGATCGTGATGAATTTATTCGAGCTGAAACTACTGCTGAAAGTCTTGCAGGTTTGCGGTCTGCATTTACCAAAGATGGGTTAGTCACTGCAGGTAATTCATCTGGGATCAATGATGGCACAGCTTCTCTCGTGTTAGCCAATGCTTCTGTGATAGAGGTAAACAAATTAAATCCTTTAGCGCGCATTGTTGCCTATGGGTTTGGTGGGGTTCCATCACGCATTATGGGAATGGGACCAGTGCCTGCCAGCAAAATGGCATTGAGGCGAGCAGATTTAAGCGTTAGTGATCTTGATCTCGTTGAGAGCAATGAGGCCTTTGCAGCGCAAGCTTGCGCCGTATCAAGTCAGTTAAATCTTGATGCAGCACGAGTAAACCCAAATGGTGGTGCCATTGCACTTGGTCATCCAGTTGGAGCAACTGGAGCAATAATAATGACTAAGCTGATCCATGAATTACATCGTATTAACGGGCGTTATGGTATGGCGACAATGTGCATAGGTGGTGGGCAAGGCATAAGTGTAATTATTGACGCAAAGCCTTTGTAAAGGAATTATATTTTTTTAGTTTAATTGCCAATAATAGTAATTCAATACACTCGCAAATGATACCCAAGCCAGATAAGGCATCATAATAACACTTGCCCATCTATCAATACGCCAGCTTACCAAAATATAAGCAATAATAATAATCCATAACATAATTATATAATAAAATGCAGTTTCTAAATTTTGTGCACCACTAAAGATTGGTGTCCAAATTACATTAAGAGCAAGTTGTAAACTCCATAAAGCAACTGCCAAAGGAAGTAGACTATCATTGTTGTGTACCGTTTTTGTTACTATGCGATATGCACTCGTTGCAATAAGTAGATAAAGTATAGTCCAAACAGGAGCAAATACCCAGCTAGGAGGTGCAAAGCTTGGCTCAATTAAGGACTTGTACCAAGGGTTATCTTCTCCTAATGGAAATACAAAACCTGCACTGCTTGCCACCGTAACACATAGATAAAAAACCACCCATGTTAATATTTTATTTTGCTTACTCACACAGGTCTCCATTTGTAATTTAATTTTACTGCCATATTCGCAATTTCATCTCGGTATCTTATTTTTTACAATGTGGTGTTTAATTTTCATCCATTTAATGAAGAATTTTGTACTTCTGATAATTATATATGTTTGGGCAACGATTGAGATGACGCACTCCCGATTAGGACAAAAACTGATCTACTTCTCTAGAATGTTGCACAAAAATCTTCATGGCATCGCCTTTTGATAAACGATTTATAGCACCGTCAGCAACTTCTTGTTTTGTCCACATCCAATCTTTAAAAGGATCATCCCTCATTGCCCAATTTGAAAATAATCGCCGCTTTGACCTGCCGTCTTCCAAGAGTGTTACATCAGTATGGCGATTGTCGAGTTTTATTTTTGAATAAATAAAATCGATTTTATAAGCTGGTCCTTCAAGATATTGCAAGTATAGGTCTGATCTACAAATTAAAGCACCGGTAATTTCGTTTTTTTTATTATTAATTTGCGACTGTGTGAGAATACTCTTTAGAATTTTATCATCGAAACCAACTGGTTTAGATACATAAATTACTTGTTTGATTAACGAATGAATTCGATTTGTCATATGATGTAGGTTATTACAAATACATAATATGTCAAATTAGGCATCATAACTGATGATACCTTAATCTTGTAATGTATCATAATAGTCTTCAAATACTCTAAGTTTATAATGAATATAAATTTTTGTAGTCCTTGCTTTATGAACCTGTTGAATTATTTGACACTTAATCAATATTTACCAAATTAATAATTTATTAATAGTGAGGATAATAAATGAAAAAAGCTCTTTTATTTGGGTCTATAGGTGTACTTACAGAAACATCAGAATTGCAAAGAAAAGCTTACAACGAGGCATTCAAATTAAATAATTTAGAATATACATGGAATGTTGGAACATATTGTGAATTGCTTAAAGAGCCAGGTGGAAAAAAGCGCCTATCTTCATTTGGAGATAAAATTATCTCTGATGAACAGGTTGTAAAAATTCACAATGATAAACAACAAATTTTCGAAAGTTTAATTGCGGATGGTATTAAACCACGTCCAGGATGCCTCGTGACTTTAAAGAGATGTAAAGAGTTGGGCATTAAAGTGGGCTTTATAACCACAACAACCCCAAAAACCATTAACATAATAAAAGAAGGTTTATCGAATTTTCTTAATTTTGAGGATTTTGATTTAATTACTTCAAGTGAGAAAGTTTCGTTCGATAAACCTAATCCTGAAGTTTATAAATTTGCTTTAAAAGAATTAGGAATTTCCCCACATGAAGCCGTTGCTATTGAAGACACAATTGTCAATCAATCTTGTGCAGCTAACTGTGGTATTGATTGCTATTTGTATCCAGGAGAATATGCATCGATTAGTTATAACGACATGACGGGGAAAAAATACATATCAGAAAAATTAGAATTTTCTGAGGTTATTATTTAGAAATAAATTCAAAAGCTATGATTTTGGGAAATGTTTTTAAGCTGAATATTTGAGGCTAAAAATATTTTATATTAATAGCCTCACTTAATTACTTCTATTTAGAAGATTGCTTTTCTTCGTAAACAGTTTTCTTTTCTAAATACTGTTCTTCAGTCAAGTTGTGCCATCCAACACAGTTACCATTTGGGCTGCGCCCACATCCACATTTAGCCATTTTTGATTCCTTAATTTGCAATTATAAATATTCAACTAGCATTCGGATTAATTTTGACAATTACCTAGATCGTTTGAGTTGTTTTATCGTTCATGATCAGTGATTTAGTATTCTATCTAGATATTTGAATAAGCCTTCAAGATTTTCTAAGAGTACTATTAAATGTGCTTCAATCTGAATTTTGGAATAATTTGATTAAAGATTTTTATAGGTTGAGTTCCAAGAGTCCGTCAGGATTAGCCGCACGGGATTGGCAAACAATGATAGTGTTTTTCTGCTGGGCTTTGGAAAGTACAAAATCACGATGCTCCACTTCGCCCGAAACTAACCCACACTTACATACACCACAAAGCCCATCGCTACATTTTAGATTTACTGGGATGCCGTTTTCTATAAGGACTTCTGCAGCATTTTTATTTGCAGGCACAGTCAACTCTATTTTTGATTTTAATAGTTTTATTGTAAAAGCAGAGTTTTTATAATCTGGTATTTCTGGCACTGAAAAGTATTCCAGGTGCCTAGCATCTTCAGGGAAACCTGCGCGCTGTGCAGCGTCCATAACTGCCGACATATAGGCCTCAGCTCCACAAGCGTAAACATTCCATCCACTCTGATATCCTGACATGATACTATGGAAATCGGCTCTTGTCCCTTCATTAGAAACATGAAGTGTTACATGATCAGACCAAGGAAAGCTGGAGATATCTTCCAATAGCCCCATTGTTTCCCTTTTGCGTCCAGAGTAGTGCAACTCGAAGGCCGCTTTACGCGCGTAAAGCTCATGCGCCATAGCGATCAAAGGTGTTATGCCAATACCACCACCCATAAGTAGGGTCTTAGTTGCATTATGATTGAGGGCAAAGTGATTGATAGGTTGTGAGAAGAACACGTGCCGTCCTTTGGTAAATACTCGGTGCATTAGCTTCGACCCACCCCGACCATCATCTTCTCGTAAAACTACAATCTGGTACTTAGAGCGATCTGCTGGATCTCCTGACATCGAGTATTGTCTGAGGAATTCAGGCGCAACGACGATGTCTAGATGTGCCCCTGCCTGCCATTTTGGCAACGGATCTCCAGAGATCGTCTGAAATTCATATTTCATAATTCCCTTCGCCGTTTCTTCTGCAACTGTTACAATTGCAGGGATTACTGGACTTTGTTCATCATTATCGTAGCGGTGAAGTATGCTTTTATCCCCTGCCGCAACACGCTTTTTGTGCTCTTCAGCAGAAACCATTTCTTGGTAAGCCTTGATCCCTTTTTCTCGATCCATCGTGTAAGGATAAAGATAGGGCGGTGGCGCCAATGTTGCTGGATAGACTGCCATGGTCTGATCTTTGAACTTGAGCTCTAGGTCTTTTGAAAGACTTCGCATGTTTACTTTATTTTTTGTAGGGCGATAGCCACCATCTTCCTCAATTTCGAGATCCCACCACCACTTTTTCACGGGGTTCAGAGTGCCATTGTCAACAATATCATCAAGCTTGGCTAAAGCTGGTGCGAGTTTAGGAATATTCATTGCTGCCCAGCGAAAAGGTTTTTCTTTAAAAATCCCTTCAAGGTTCCAGGGGCAGGTCTTCATGCAGCGCCCACACATTGCGCCACCAAGATTGGTCAAGCGATATGTGGTGCATTTTTGGCTGTCTGATTTCCAAATTTCATAGCCGTTGAACATAGTTTTTTGCCCGGCAGTGATCGCACCGGCGGGGCATTCGCGAGCACATTTGTTGCAAGAGTTGCAGAATTCTTGAAGGCCAAAGTTGATGGGCTTGTCATGTGCGAGTGGCAGATCAGTCGTTACAGTCCCTGATTTCAAACGTGGGCCAAGAAATGGGTTGAGGATTACCTCACCAATTCGGCTAACCTCACCCAAACCGGAAAGCAGCAAAAGTGGAGGTTGTAATACATCACCGTCCATTACTGTATGGGCCTTGGCGCTGTAGCCCATATTGCGTATTTGCCTGGCAATCACTCCGCCCAAAAGTGAGAAACGTAAATAAGCGCGCATAGATTGTGCTACCGCAATCCAATCATCGCCAGAAGAGCCCTCCATGGTCTCGTAACCCTGATCAACTACCATGTTGATTGACTGGTCATGGGGTGGGTCAATTACATCTCCCCTTGCATCATGGCTATACCATGTCCAAGTCGGGCAGCGGGAAATGCCAACTGCGTCAATACCAAGCCAGTAACAGGTAGCTTTGATTAACCTTGATGCTTCATCTGGCTTAAGAGGTTTGCGCTTTTTTGCTACCTCTCCATCCTGTAAAAGGACAAATGCGCCTAACGGCTTTCGCTGAGCCATTGAAGGTGCGGATTTGATTACATAGTGGCCATTTTTGGACGCATCCTGCACTTTCTTTCCCAAATCTCCAAATTTGGCGCGTGTGAATAAATCTGTACGTTTTGGAACTCGGGGAATATTGGGTTCATCAATATAGGTAGTTGGTATATCGACACGTTTGAGTTTTTCAAACGGATGTGCTCCATCTACGAAGCGACGGTTAGAATAGGGCACTGAATTGGTGGCATTTTTGATCGATGAAGTTCCATATTTCCAAACAGCTCCAAAGGCAGATTTTGGTTGTTCTGACATTGAGGCGAGGGGCTTGTCTGGTTCTATGGCGAAGTTAGTGGTGACAGCAGCGAGACCAAAGCGCGAACCAATATAGGGATGCTTTAGTTCGCCATGCTCTAGAGTTAACAGTCCTGCAGTGACTGCAAGTTTATTGAGATCTACATCACTGCTTGAGACGGTGTGCCCACGAGAGTCGTACCCGAGAACTCGTAAATAATTTGATAGGACTACGGCTGTTTCTGCTGCAAGAAGCCCTGCACGATGTGCGTTTGCGTCTTGGATCCATGCAGTGCCGTCTTCATCTACTTCTGGCGTACGGGGATTTTCATATAAAAAAACGAGGCAATGTGTATGACCATCAATGTTTGTGGATGGAGCTTCAATTGCTTCCTTGAGGCTGGCCATGATGGTGTCAATTCCAGCAGCAAGACTTTTTGTCTGTTTTGTCTTCAGGTCATTGGCCAAACGGTCTATATCTGGATTTGAATAGGGTGTATCTAATAAGGCTTCTTGGGGCAAAAGACAGGTGCCGACGACTGCTGCATCAGAGAAGTAACCGAAAGATTTAAGGTGGTTAGCTCGCTCCACTAAGTTTGTTGGTGCATCTGCTACTGCCTTGTTTATTAAGCCATCGCGGATCGCATCCATCATCGCCTGATGCTCTCGCATGGCGTTGATGATGGAGGCCTTATGAGCTTTGTTGCTAAAGATTAGTTGTGGAGCGCTAGGGATATTTGAAAGTTCAGGAAACTGTTCAATACGCGCCAAAAGCTCTGTTGGGTAAGGGCCCATATGAACAGGTCGATCTTTGGAGGAAAAAAAGCGATTAGACATGGGATCCTATTTTATTGAGACGTATCTTTGTCGAGGACCAGGGAGATACACATTTATGTGTAAGTTCACCCAATTGGTAAATCCTATACATTCAAATTGTAGGCTTCATCATTGTTGTTTTCAACCCAACATTGAATGATTAATTCCTATTTTATGAATTTGAAAAAATATGGTAGCAATAATATCTGGGTTTTATGAAACCAAGACTAAAAATTAGATTTACTCACTCGCTTGGCCGGCAAGTTAATCCCCGTTAAAAGGATTTTAGTAGGTTGACTGGATGAAAAATAGTTTGAGATGAGTAGGGGATATGTTCAGCAGAAAATCTGATGCGTGCACTAATTATCAAAATACACCACCATCTGTTTTTGCAGTGATGATGTATAAGATATTTTCTATTTTTAATTTTCTTGTTTAAGTATTCTTGGTTTGCACCCAAATTGTTTTTGTTTGAAGATATTGTTCAATAGCCTCTGTCCCATTGTCACGTGCAAGTGAACCAGATTGTTTGTAACCACCAAATGGCGTTTTTATATCACCTTCAGAAAAACCATTAACAGAAACAGTCCCACATGGAAGTGAACGTGCCATATGTAATGCTTGGTCAATATTTTGTGTAAATACAGTAGCGTGTAATCCATAATCTGTATCACTTGCTATTCTTAGAGCTTCGTCTGCATTTTTAACTGACATGATACCTAATACTGGACCAAAAATTTCTTCTTTAGCAATCTTCATTTCAGGGGTTACATTTTCAAAGACAGTTGGTTTAATAAAGTGACCGGGGAAATCGCTTTCTCCACCCATTAACATTCCAGCGCCTTCTGCAACTCCTGACTGAATATAACTCATCACCATTTCTTTATGATCTTTGGTAATCATTGATCCAATATCAGTTGCAGGATCCAAAGGATCACCAAGTTTAAATGCCTTCACTCGATCAATAATGCGTCCAGTAAACTCTTCAACAAGTGGCGCAGCTATCAACTGACGCATATTAGCAGAGCAATTTTGCCCACCATTCCAAAATGCAGACATAGCAGCATGTTCGATTAGCTCATCATCTAATATAGCGTCCTCAAGTACGATGAATGGACTTTTGCCGCCCATTTCTAAGCCAACACCCTTTAAATTACTATCACCAGAGTAGCGCATAAACATTCGACCAACTTCGCTGGAGCCAGTAAAAGATACGGTGTCTATATCATTATGCAAACCAATAGCCTTACCTGCTGTCTCACCATATCCAGGCAAGATGTTGATAACACCATCGGGCACACCAGCTTCTTGCATAAGTTCAGCCAATCGAATTGTAGTTAAGGGTGTTTGTTCAGCTGGCTTAATGACAGCTGAACAACCCACTGCAAGTGAAGGTGCTATTTTCCAAGCTGCCATTACGAGAGGGAAATTCCAGGGTAATACAGCTCCGGCGACACCGGCTGGTTCTTTAACAATTAAAGCTAGAGCACTTGGACCAGTTGGTGCGATCTTACCAAAACTTTTATCAGCTAATTCTGCATACCATTGAAAGAAATTTACAACCTCACCACCAATTTCATCCATACAATCATTTATTGTTTTGCCAGTATCTAAACTTTCAAGTACTGCGAGTTCGTGGGCATTTTCACGGACCAAAGCCGCAACCTTCAAAAGCACTTCCTTACGTTCTTCAGGCTCTGCACGGCTCCATGTCCCAGCGTTAAATACGCGACGTGCAGCAGCAACGGCACGATTGACATCAGCAACTTTACAATGTGCTACATTGGCTAAGACTTGGCCCGTAGCTGGGTTGGTTGTCTCAAATTTTTCACCATCTGCGGCATCACAAAATTTACCGTCAATAAAAGCTTGTCCATTTGGACGAATGTTGTTTGCAATGGCTTTATATTCAGCATGCGTAAGTGTCATTTTTTCTCCATTGATTATAAATGTTTTTCAAGTTTTTTAAATGAGTTTACAGGGTATTGGTCACGAAGAGTTCTCGCAAATATACGTATATCATCCAACAGCATTTGTGGTTCTTCCATTGCCGCAAAATGGCCTCCTCGAGGCATTTCCGTCCAGTGTGTAATATTGTAAATTCTTTCTGCATATGATCGGGGTGGCCAATTTAGCATTTCTGCAGGAAAAACTGCACAACCCGTTGGCACTTCAACTCTGTGGCCTTCTTCTGATAAAATTCGACCTCCTTCTTCACGCCGTCCATAGTAAATCCAAGACGCTGAATTGAATGTGCGAGTAGTGATATAGATCATAATGTTTGTAAGTAATTCATCTTTTGAAAAGGCGCTTTCAATACATCCAGGCTTTACATCTGCCCAATCATGAAATTTTTCAATCAACCATGCTGCAAGTCCAACAGGACTATCAATCATTGCATAACTTAAAGTTTGAGGGCGGGTTGCCTGTTGTGTGCGATAACCATTCTGCATAATTTGATCATCATCAAACTGCGCTTCCCAAGCTTTTTCCTCATTTGTCTGTGGCCCATCAGGATGACGCATTGTTAGTACGTTAATGTGAATGCCTTTGCACGCTGCTGAGTGGTCAAAGCCTAACCATGAACATATTGCTCCACCCCAGTCTCCACCTTGTGCGAGGTAACTATCGAACCCCAAAGTATCTGTCATCAATGTATTCAGAACCGTAGCCATTTTGCGAGGTCCATAAGGCCTAGATGGTCTTCCAGAAAACCCAAAACCTGGAAGTGAGGGCACAATTATAGTAAAGGCGTCCTCCACATTTCCACCAAATTTTTCAGGGTGGGCAAGTGGCTCGATTAAATCATAAAACTCAGATATAGACCCTGGCCAGCCATGGCTAATTAGAAGAGGTGTTGGATTTTCACCACTTCCTTTTTCATATATGAAATGCATATTAATTCCATCAACCATTGCCGTAAAATTGGCAAAGGAATTTATTCTAGATTCTTGAGCAGGCCAATCAAATTCGTCAACCCAATATGTGCATAGTCCTTTAAGGTAATCAAGATTAGTACCATAGTCCCACCCTCCATCATCGGGCATTTCATGCCATGGAAAATTTGCTACACGGTACTTTATATTCTCCAAATCATCTTCAGGAACAACAAATTGGAACGGATGTATATTTGGATTAGCTTCAATACGGTCAGTCAAGTGGTCAATTCCCTAGTTTTGGTTTTCAGTAAAGAAGTTATAAAACCAAACTAGCTGAGATTTTGTGAGCTTGGATAGAGACAGGTGGTGCATTTCGAAGGGACAGATGCGATTATAATATTTTTGTGTATTCATAATAGTGCCCGAACTTCTTCTGCTATTATTTTAACGCCATCTTCTAACTTCGAAACAGGCACGTAAGCAAATCCAAGTCGAAAGTTTCGCTTTTCATTATAATTTAAGTAGTAATCCTGACCCCGATCGATCAAGACGCCCTTAGCCCTTAAACGATTGGCTAGGATTGATGCATCAAATCCTTCAGGACCTGTAAGCCAAAATGAGGTGCCACCTTTGGATTTTGTTCGTTTTAACATATTAAGATGTTTGCCTAAAGCAATGTCCATCGCTTGCCAGCGTTTTTGATAGCGCCTCTCAATATTATTTAAATGAGCATCGTAATGACCAAGTTGAAAAAATAACGCAACAATTTCTTGCACTATAGTAGGGGGGTGGCGCATCATTACACCGCGCGCAATTCTCGCTTCGCGGATAATATCTCTATGTGCAACAATAAAGCCTAGCCGAATTCCGGGCGAGAGTGTTTTTGATAGACTTCCAACGTAAATAACCCGACCACTTGTATCCATTGACATCATTGAATGTGAAGATTGTGAAAAATAATTCATCTCTGCTTCGTAATCATCCTCAATGATAAGAAAATCTTTCTCATCCGCAGCTTTTAATAATTCTTTTCGACGCGATTGGCTCATCGTAATCATTGTTGGAAATTGATGGCTAGGTGTTGTGAAAACTAGTTGGCATCCGTTTGGAATTTTAGTCGGTATGATTCCATCACCATCGATCGGTACACCAATAAGTTCACTTCCAGACATACGAAAAGCATTTCTTGCACCAAAGAATCCAGGATCTTCAAGAGCAATGGGTTTCCCAAATTTAGAAAAAATAGTTCCTAAGATAAACAGAGCGTTCTGTGAGCCTAAAGTTATTAAGATTTCATCTTCTTCTGCGTATATACTCCGTGTATTAAGTAAACGCTGTCGAAGTTGCTGGATTAATTGTGGGCTATCACTTTCTACTGAGTCACTAGCCCAGATTGGAGTTTTTGTTCTTCCCAAAGCCTGCCTTGTGCATTCTCGCCAGCTAGCGACTGGGAAAAGATCAGGATCGATTTGGTTATAGATAAATGGATATGGATAGGAATTCCAATCTAATGGATTAACCACAGGACTAAGTTCATTTGGTGGAAAGCTTACAATACAAGGTTTTTCATCTTGGGCAGCAGTCCTAAGTTCATTTTGAAGGTTGTTAAGGCTAGCCATTTGTGGATTGATGAAATAGCCTGATCTATCACGGGAAACAAGAAAATCTAGGTCAATCAATTTGTTATATGCTGCAAATACAGTATTTCTTGAAACCCCAAATTGGTTTGCCAAATCGCGACATGATGGTAATGCCCGATCATGAGCTAATGATTTGGATATTATAGCTGAACTGATAACTTCACAGATTTGATCCCTCAGACTTAGATTAGAAGCATCAGGAAGTTTCAAAAACCTTGGCGTAGTTGAACTCAAATGGACCTCCTTGATCTATAATAAAAACTGCAATTTCATCTCTGTGGGTGGATTTTTCAATCTTAATAATAACCCTCTGAAAAACCTGATGTCTTTAGCAAAACCATCTGTCCTTTTCATTCTAACCATCTGTCTCTTTCTTTGGCAAGGGTTGCGATGAATGATGTAAACATGAAATTTAATTGATGAGGGATCTAATTCATGAGTACAAAACACATTTTCAAGGCGCTCGTCATAGCGTCTATAACTACTTTTTCTGCGCAGATTGCTGCAGCAGACTTAACACTTAAGCTTGGGACTACAGGCAGGCTGGGTATGCCTATTGGCGATGCCATAGATCAGGCCCTAATACCAGCCATGGAAAAAGCATCTGGTGGAGAGGTTACTATAGAACCGTATTACCAAAAAACATTATGTGCTGAACAAAAATGCGGTGAACAAGCTAATCAAGGTCTCATAGCACTGTGGACTAGCTCTACAGCAAACTATGGAAATTTTGGATCAGAATTAGCAATCTTCGATTTGCCTTTTATCTTTAAGTCACTCGAAGACGCAAAACGAATATCTAATGATTGGCTGGCAGAAAGACAGTGTAAACTGGCACTAGAAAATGCTGGTCATATTTGCCTTTCTGTATATTCAAGTGGTGGATTTAGACAGCTTGGAAATGCTACTAAGTCAGTGCGAGTTCCTGACGATATGAAAGGACTCAAGTGGCGTACTACAAAAAGTCCTGTTGAGTTTATGCTCGTAAAAAATTGGGGTGCAGTTCCGACGCCTTATGATTGGAGTCAATTATATCAAGGCCTTCAGTCAGGTGTAGTTGAGGGTCAGTATGTTGCTAGCCCGTGGCAGGAAGTTGCTAAGTTGCATGAAGTTGCAAAATATTTCACAGAAATTGGCGGAATGTGGTCTGGAAATATTCTAGCTATGGATGCAAATCAGTATAATGCAATGTCAGACCAACAACGTGAATGGTTACATGAAGCTGCTGATGCTTATGGAGAAAAAGTAAATGAGTTAGATAATGCTTGGATTAAAAATGGAGAGGATATCATCAAGGCATCTGCCAATGAATGGTATGTTCCTACCGAAGCTGAGTTAACTCAATGGAGAGCTGGAGCGATTGGAGCTTGGTTAGATGCAAAAGGTACCTTTGAGCCTGATGTTGCTAGAAGAGTACTTTTGGAGCAAGGAATGGATAGTTTTGTTGCTCAGCTAGAAGAAGCTGGTGCACTGTAAATAGTCATCCAGGATAATTTGAAAAGATCATTTAGGCTATTACTCAGCACTAGATGATCTTTTCATCAATTTAATTTTCATATATGTGAGTTATTATGGTAAGTATATTTCTACTTGTGTTATTACTGTTTCTAATCCTTTGCGGTGCCCCAATAGGATTTACTCTAATCTTAATACCTTTCTTTTATATTTTGGTAACTGACGCGGTACCTCTGGTACTTATCCCAAGTCAAATGTTTAACGCAATTGACTCTGTTCCATTAACTGCGATTGCTTTTTTTATGTTAACCGGCGAGTTAATGACAAGTGCCACTATCACTGACCGTCTTGTTGCATTGAGTAGAGCATTGATTGGCAGAATGCGTGGTGGTTTGGCGCAAGTAAATGTACTAGTGAGTATGTTTTTTGCAGGAATGAATGGCTCTGTGGTTGCGGACACAGCTACTGTAGGTGCTTTAGTACTTCCTGCTATGAAAAAAGCTGGATATCCTCCAGCCTTTTCTGCTGCAGTTACAGGCGTCAGCTCAACTATAGGTGGTATTATACCTCCTAGCATTATGATGATTGTTCTTGCAAATGCCACTGAAATTTCTGTTGCAGCATTATTTGCAGCTGGCATTGTTCCAGGCTTGCTTATTGGCGCAGTTATAATGCTAATAAATCACTTCTTTGCGATAAAATATAATTTTGAAAGAAGTGACGAAAGTTTTTCAGTTCGAAGAGCAGGTAAAGAATTATACCGTTCCTCATTTGCTTTACTTATTCCTGTGGTTTTGGTTGGATCAGTTATGGGCGGTATTGCTTCAGTTGTTGAAGCTGGAGCTATTACAGCAATGGTTGCACTATTTACAGGTGTGTTTGTCTATAAGACTATTAAATGGACAGAATGCTCCGGTGCTTTTCGTCGGGCATTTCGTAATTCGGCGATGGTTTTCATAATTATTGCTGCATCGGGACCATTTAGTTGGTTGCTTACTTCATTAGGAGCAATAAGCGATCTTGAAAATTGGTTACTCAGCCTCACTGGCTCTCCAATACTTTTCATAATAGCACTTATACTTTTCATTTTTCTTCTTGGAACAGTAATGGATTCTGCAGTAAATATTATAATTGTTGGTCCAGTTTTAGTTGATGTAATGGCCAAAGCAGGTTTTCCTGAAGTCCAGGCTGCAGTTGTAGTTATCGTAGGCTTTCTGATTGGTTCGGTAACACCACCCGTAGGAGTAGCTTTTTTTACCTCTGCAACAATAGCAAAAGTACGATTAGAAGAGGTTGCTGTTGCATTAATTCCTTATCTGGTTGGGTTATTTCTGCTTCTGTTTTTCATCATTGTCATACCAGAACTGACAATGTTTCTTCCACAATTAATGAGTTGATTGAACGCCATGTTAAAAATATTAAATAATTTTGATCGTTTCGTTCATCGTATTTTAGAAGCAATGTGTTCGCTGTTCCTTGCATTGATGGTTGGATTCACAATTTACAATGTCGTAATGAGATATGTATTTGCAAATCCTCCAGTTTGGGGGGATTTGTTAACTGTTCTGAGTAACATCTGGTTAATGTTTATAGCACTTTCATTAACAGCAAGAGATAATGAGCATATTGCTTTGAATTTAATTTATGAAAAATTGCCTAGTAGATTGGCATTATATATTCGTCAGTTTTGGAAGCTTATGATTATAGTGATTGGTATTGTTTTAATTATTTATGGGTTTGAGCTTGTAGAAGGTATGCGGGGTAAATATTGGGAAATGTGGCATTTTGAATTTACAGCTCAGGGTATTGAATTTAAAGAAAATTACATGCCAAAAAAATATGCTGTTACTATTTTGCCTTTAGCTGGATTTCTAACAACATTTGGTGCAGCTATCTGTTTTATAAAAAAGATTTAACTGCATTATCTGTTTAAAAAATAGAATTAAACAAACGTTTTGTAAAAAAGTTATGTTTAATGAGATATCTTTTTGTTCATAAATAATTCAAATGAATTGTAGAAATCTTACGCGATAATTTGATTGTAATTTCTTAATTCGGTATGAACTTATAAGATCAAAAAAATGCGATAAAGTATATTTTTTTTTCATTTTTTATCACTTTTTGTTAATATAAAATCATTAATTAACGCTATCTTGATGAAAAGAAATCTGCTGGAGTTTTATCGTTTTGGATATCCAAACGCTTAATTTAAAAGAATGAAAAACATTATAGAATTTAAAGACGTATCTAAATATTTTGGATCATTGAAGGTTTTAGATGGTTTAAATCTAGAAGTAGGAGCAGGAGAGAAGCTCGCTTTGATCGGTCCAAGTGGTTCGGGTAAAACTACCATTCTTCGGATCTTGATGACTTTGGAAACTATTGAAAGTGGATTAATTACTGTTGAAGGAAAGCCACTTTGGCACGAAAGAGTAGGTGAAGCACTTGTTCCAGCAAGTGAAATGCATTTACAAAAAATGCGACAAATTATTGGAATGGTTTTTCAACAGTTTAACCTTTTTCCACATTTGACTGCATTATCAAATATAGAACAGCCGCAGATTTTAGTACGTAAATCAACAAAAGATGATGCACGCGAAAAAGCAGCTAACCTAATGGATTTAGTTGGATTAGAAGATAAAAAGGATCATTACCCTCATCAATTGTCTGGTGGTCAACAACAGCGTGTTGCTATTGCAAGGGCGCTAGCAATGGATCCAAAAATTATGCTTTTTGATGAGGTTACATCAGCTTTAGATCCTGAATTAGTTGATGAAGTGTTATCCGTACTCAAAAAAATTGCAACTACTACTGACACTACAATGCTGACCGTTACTCACGAGATGAACTTTGCACGTGAATTTGCGGACCGTGTTTTGTTTTTTGATAATGGGCAAATTGTTGAGCAAGGATTGCCTGAAGCTATTTTTACCAATCCACAAGAACCCCGTACTAGAGGTTTTTTAAAGAAATATATCACAGGGTTAACTTGAAAATTTCAATAAACTTTAGGTGATGAATAATAGAGGCCGAGAAGAAGCCGAATACAAAGTTAAAAAAGAAAGGGAAGTTAAAATGAAAATTAAAATAAACGGTTCTATAGCTAAATTAGGCATAGGTCTTATAGCATTAAGTGCAGCTTTTGCAGCTAGTGCAGATACATTGGATGATCTTCGTAAAAAGGGTTATGCAACAGTAGCTGTAGCAAATGAACCTCCATACAGCGATATTAAAGCAGATGGCTATGTCACTGGTGCTGCACCTGATGTTGCACGCGCTGTAATGGCTAAGTTGGGTGTTCCAGAAATTGATGCAAAAGTAATTATGTATGGAGCAATGATACCTGCTTTACAAGCTCGTCGAGTAGATATGGCTACATCAGGTTTGTACATTAAACCTAAGCGTTGCGAGTCAATTATTTATTCAGAACCAGATTTGTGTGGTGCTGAAGCATTTGCAGTAGCAGTTGGTAATCCACTAAATATCATGACATATGAAGATATTGCTGCAAACCCAGATGCATTAATGACTACTTGTGCCGGCTGTGCAGAAGAAGCTTATGCACTTGAACGTGGTGTGAAACCATCTCAAATAAAAGTTTTTACTGATCCACCAAGTGGTATTAAAATGCTT
>ENA-OQVM01001331-OQVM01001331.1-marine-metagenome-genome-assembly--contig:-NODE-1331-length-32975-cov-14.637242_pt1 | contig 32975 bp, 41 predicted proteins | sample MGYA00237776_ERZ505498 | MGnify/ENA primary metagenome ERZ505498 (study PRJEB26159, sample SAMN06265151) | marine metagenome | isolation source: Helgoland LTER site | place: Germany:Helgoland, sampling...
TCAAGTGCAAAGAAAAAAAGAGGACGACCAAAAAAAAATAAAAATTGATTTCATTTATATGTTTTATTTAATTTACAAACATATAAATCATGAACAATCATACTGAATCTACCGAAGAATACATTGGCTATTATTCCAAGAAGCAACAGAATATTTTAAAAGAACATCATAATCGACCATATATTTACTATAAAAATAACAATGGGAAAATTGTTGAAGTAACAGAAGTAAAAAAGGTTAAGAACGGAACGTCTTTGTTCCAAGATGCTGCTTGCATGGGTGGAATCGATACCTTTATACATGCAAGTAAAGAACCGATGTCCCAAGCGACACTTAATCGTTTTGATACTTCTAATGCTTGCTTTCAATAATTGACTATTAAATAATTTTGTTATTTTTTGTTTTATACCTTATAATAATATATATATAATATACTATGGAAAGCAATAGAATTTTGCTATTAATTATTTTAGGAGTTGTTCAACTTATCATGGCATTTTTTACTATTCGTTTAATTATTGCTAAAATGACAAATAGCCAGCAAGATGGTTTCTATTTCAAAGAAAGACGTGATTATATATCTCCTTTTTCTTTGATATTAACTTTTGCATTTTTGTCAATCATATTTTTCCCAAAACAAGAAAAAATAGAATTTACTGCAAATGAAATTAAATTGTTATTTGGCGCTAGCACGTTGGGGTTATTAAACAATATGGTAAATTAAAATTTTATGTTAAATAAATTTCGTATACTTTTATTTTTTCTTGTTTGTTTTTTCTTGCCCACTTGATTTTTCTTACTTCGTTTATTTTTCATTTTATGTGTTTTTGACTTTTTATAGTTTTCATCTGGACGATATTTTAAAAACCATTGTTCGTACTCTCTTGATTTTGATTTTGTTCGTAGTTGTTTATATTTTTCTGTTTTCGTACGCCTAATTTCATCTAATGTATGTGGTTTCCCATGGCAATTAATACTAAAACGTTTTAAAACACCTTTTTGTGCTAACCTGTTTTTTTGTTGTACATCAAACAAATATTTAGACATGCATAATATACGATTATCATCATAATATGGTTTATTACTATAAACAAATGCTAAATAAAAAGAAAGCATAGTATCTATTGTAGCAATTTTAACACTTTTTCCCGCTATGGTAATTTTATTATAACTATGACAATTCATTGGCATATACACCATTGCAATAGTATCTTTATTAACAACCACTTCATAATGAACTGGGACTAAAACAATAGATTCGTCTCCAATTTCTTCGTGTTTTTTTATGTTTACATTTTTTACACCTTCGTTCATTAAACGCGATTTAATTTGCTGTGCCGCCTTTTCAGGGTCTTCTGCTAATATATCAAAATCAGGATGTTTTATAAACTTCTTTTGTATATTTTTTCCCATATATCGCGAATATAAATAACTAGCGTATCCACCAAAAAATATATATTCATGACCTATTATTGTATCTCTGGTAACATCATATATAAGCGAGTAGTTTTCTTTTCCTTCAAATACACGTTGGAAATTATCAAAACTACAATTTTTTGCTTTTAACGGGTAATTATTATTCAATAATGTAAGACGTTTTAATACTTTTTCCCAACGCGTTACATCGCCAAGTGGTCGTGATAATTCTAAAAACATTAACATTCTTAAAAAATCAGGTGGACAATACATTATATTGTCGATACTTACCGCATCTTTACGTAAACGTTTGAATATAGGTTTACTTATTTGTGTAACATCAGCTACAGGAATGTAATTTACAAAAACTTTGTATGTACCAAAATGAATACCGGCAGAGGCAACTACTTCTGTAAAACCTTCTTTAAAGTATATATTCGCTAGTTCTTTCGCGTCATCCAAAGCATTATCAGAAAAAAAATCATAGTCAGGTAACTCTTGGTCATAGTTATAAAACTGATCTTTTTTAGGTAATATATTGTTGATTGCCGTTCCTCCATAGCAAATCAATTTTTTATTTTTCAAAAACATTTCTACAATGGATATAATTTCTTGCACACCTGGACTACGCACTTTTTCAACTGCAGAACGCTTTTCCGCTGTATCAACTGCATTTCGTAATATTTCTAACTCACATTCGCTAAAAGACATTTTTGGGTTACATACATTTTTCATAATGATATAATAGATTTAGATATTAAAATTATAATAATCAGCTTCAACATTTCGTGTCGCGTAAGATAAATTAGGGTCCTGTTTTTTAGGTTCAGCGATTGTTACCTGTACATAACGTAATTTTTCTGGTTTCAAGACCAATGCTCGATTATTTTCACTAAAGAATTTATCAATATACTCCATGTTTGAATCTCTATTTTGGTAGCACATACAAATAAATTGACAACCATAATTCATGTGAATTGCAGCTTTTACATTATTTGTTGATGATGATAAATCAGGCATAGACAAGGTCATTTGTTTTTTATTATATTCTACTAATTCATTGTGATCAGGTGTGTACTCTACACCATAATTTCGCAATCCACGCATGAACATTGAATTACTAGCAATATTAATATATTCGAACAATTTTGTTTCTACATACATTTTATTACTTCTATCCGTTATAAATATAAATTTGCCCATTAATTCTTTAATTGGTACTTTCCCTAAATTTTTCCCGTTATATTCATTACTATATTGTGGACTCAAAATTCGATTAGTATCTAAATATGTTTTTATATATTTCGCCATTTTATCGTAAATTACGTTATTTTTACTTTTAATTCGCATGTGAATAAATAAAGGATCATTTTGCGTGGGGGAACTAGAACTAAAACCCATACTATTTAATGTTTTTAACACATCAATGAATGGAATATAATTATATGTTTGCTTTACATAATAATTATCAATGGATGAAGTGGAAACTATGGGTTCATCATCTAATGAATATATTTCGAAATCAAAGCATCTTACACCTTGTTTAATTACATTTTTAAGCGCACAAATATCCACAAAATTATTTTTGAAATTACCAATAGAACAACTATTATATGACGATTTTATATAAAAATCACGCAGTAAAAATTTCATTCCATAATCACTATTTTGTAAAGAACTTATCGGCGGTGAATTTGGATAAGTATCCTCTAAAACATCGCATTTAACTGGTCTCATTCTAGAAAGTGAATAAATATAAAATGTAAACATGAGTACAACAATGAAAATGATCGCAAAAACGGCAGGCATGATTATTGCAGTATTATTTAACATTTTGGTATATTGTTTCATATTGTCCATATTAATATAAAAGCATATTTTATTCCCTGAAAAGTTTTATAATATTATTTGTAAATAATGCTAATTCTATCTCTTCTTCATGAATTTCATGGAATATCGTTATGTATTTGCATAAGTATTTAATTAATTTATATTTTATTTCCTCCTGTATATCAACTTGTTCCGTTTTAACATAATTAAATATCGAATCTAAAATATCCATTACACTAAATCCATCGTGATATAAATTAAATAATATTTCTATTCCTTCTTCTAGTCTATTTTCTTGTAAATACTGAAAATATAGATTCATTTTACTAAAGTTTACATGACTACACATATCGAAAATAATTTGCTCGTCTATATTTTTTTTCAACAAACGAAAACCCTCTAAATATTGAAGCATTAGTTGTATGTTATTATCACATATAGAAAGAAATATTTCACGCGAGTTCTTTATAAAAGTTATATTTTCATTATTGCATATTTTATTACATAAATTATTGATAAATGTTTTATCAAAGTGTGGTAATACAATATTCGTAAAGCGTGATTGAATACTTTCTACAATTTTAAATATATCAGAAGTGCTAATTATAAAATGCACATTGTTTTCATAATTATCAACAATGCTTCTAAAAACTTGTTGACTTTGTTCATGGACTAAATCAAAATCGTCCATGATTACAATCTTTTTTTTCCCTTTTATAGTGCAATATGTTTGACAAAAATGTTTTACATCATTACGATAATAATGGATTCCTTGTTCTTTTAATGGATTTACATATAAAACATTTTCGTTAATATCTTTTTTGTTGTTATTTTTAAAATATTCATTAATTATCACTTTTATTAATGTTGTCTTTCCTATACCATGCTTTCCAGAAATTAATAGTTTTATTTTATTGATATCAATATACATCTGAAATATGTTTGATAAATTTTCATCAAAATGGAACTCATCCCATTTTGTAGGTTTATATTTCATTAATAAAGTTTCATTCATAATAATTATATTATGTAAAATAGCATTTAAGTTTTTCTTCTTTAATTTTAAATAATGGAAACTAATAAAAATTATTATGAACTTCTAGGAATAGCGAAAAATGCTAGTCAAGAAGAAATAAAAAAATCATTTAGAAAGCTCTCCTTACAATATCATCCTGATAAAAATCCAAATAGTACGGAAAAATTTAAAGAAATAAATGAAGCATATCAAACATTAGGTGACCCAAAAAAACGTTCGCAATATGATATGCTATCATCAAATCCATTTATGAATATGGGTGGCATTCCTAATAATGGTTTTCATCATGCAAGTTTTCATAATATGGATGATATATTAAATGATGACCATATTAATGATATGTTACAACAAATGTTTGGCTCAATGGCTATGCCTATGCCTGGGTCGCAAACTCAAGCTAGAAGTAATCCATTTTCACCATTTATGAATTCATTTTTTAATATGCCTCCACATATGTCTCAAAATGTGAAAAATGGATTTCAACAACGTAGTAGTCACCAAGAAGATATTAATGAAGAACCAATCGAAATAGAACATATCATTAAAAACGTTACTATTACGTTTAAGAATGCATTTGAAGGTGTCAATCTTCCTGTAAAAATAGAACGTTTTATTTATAATAATAAAAATAGTAAAATTATTGAGAATGAAACATTATATGTTGATATACCTTCGGGAATTGATAATGATGAAATTATCGAAATAAAAAATAAAGGGCATAATTATCCAAAAAATATCAGTTCCAATGTAAAAATTAAAATTAATATAGATAATGATACTTCTTTTCGACGAGATGGACTTAATATTATTTATTATAAAACAATTTCTTTGAAAAATGCATTGTGTGGTTTTACTTTCGAATTACCATATATTAATGACAAAACATATAATATTACGAATTCAAAAGGAAATATAATACAACCAAATTTTGTTAAAGAAATAAATAATATGGGTTTTACACGAAACAATAATCGCGGCAAGTTGTGTATTCATTTTAATATTATTTTTCCAGAATCATTTGATGAAAAAACATATGAAATATTAGAAAATATTTTGCATTAAATTTAGAGTGTTTTATTTATTCTATAACAAAAAATAAATTATTGCATATTTTTTTGTTATTAATATATAAGAATAAATATGTATAGTGTACTTTTTGGAATATCTATTATGAAATCATTAAGACCATTTTTTAAGAAAAATGTGTTGAAAAGTGATATAGATGAAGATGATTTTCTTTTTTTGAACACATTTTTCATAAGTTTATTTGTTGTTATATATTTTATTTATAATTTCACAAAAAAGAAAAAGGTAGATTTCAGTAAATATAAAAATATGAAACCTGTCGAACTTGGTAGTATGATTGGCGTTTCACTCTTTACTGTTGTTTCAACTATTCTTGTATTGCAAATGGATAAAGGATACCAAACTCCTTTTATTAATTCCATGTTAACTAAGGGTTTTTCTACTATTTTTGTTATTGCTATAGGTATGATTATTTATAAAGAAAATTATAATATGTTACAAATGCTTGGAATTGCGTTAATTTTAACAGGAACATACTTAATATCCAGTAAATAAATTTTTGATAAAAAAATTGAAATAAATATAAACTAGTTACTCAAGTGTAATTGTATAACCTCTATATAAAATGGATACCTTCGAATCTTTTAAAGACTTGTATCAAGATTGCATATCATCTAATGATTTAGACATTTTGAATGATTTTTATTACTCCATAAAAAGTAATGGTAAATATGAAAAAATGATTGCATTTGTTTATAGAAATAAGAAGGATTCCTATTATAATATTATTTCAAATTTTGCTGATTTAATTGGTGAACTAAACGTTAACGTAATAGGCAGCTTTAAAATATATGAAAAACGCCATCAACTTATCATAATACCCGAAATGTGCAAAGGTAAGAATAAAAAAGTAAATGGAAGTGTTCGCAATTTATTATTTTATGAACAACCACTTTTATATGGAGGCTCTTTTATTAAAGGTGTATTCAATGCTGATATTTTGCAGAAAACACATGTTATATACATGGAGTAATTTGTTGTATTGGAATAATTTGTTTTGGTGAAACAAATTATTTCATTTTTTAATGTGACTCTAGGAAATACGTTTTGTACTGATGTCAGATGATACTAAATAAATAGAATTTTCAGTCATAATAATATATTCAGTTTCAATTTTGTAAATTTTACTAATTGGACTTGTATATTCATCTTCACTTTTAACTAAAAGTTTTTCTTGGTTTTCACGTACACCAATCAATACTTTTTTATCTAGTGAACTAGTCCAATAGTCTAGCATAATTGGTTTATCGTCAACAATACTTAGTTTACATGCGTGTTGCATTGTGGTATTTGTAGGCGTTCGGTAGTTTTCTGAACTTTCTTCAGTACTCATTCTTGTATTTTCATTCTTAAAAATCTTTAAATACTTTTAATTTTATAAACTTTTATATTAAGAAATTATAATGGCATCCGAAGATAAAAACGAGAATCACGACAATGTCGTTTTTACATTATCAAACAAAGATAATTATCGACAAACATTAGAAGACCCGGTTATTCTTATTCAATTAAGTTATGTTAAAATTGTTCATTACTACATTAGTCATTATTTTGAAAATATGTCCAATCCTAATATTTTCATTCAGGGATTTAAATCACTCACACATATATTTTTATTTTTACTAATGTATACCAAATATTTAGAACTAACTATTTTTCATTGTCAAAATTCTATTTTCTATTATATTGAATACATTAGCCAAATTACAGACAAAGAAGACAATATGTTTTTTAACTTGACTCTTAAAGATGCAATTGTCTACATTTATACTAAAACAATATATGATTTAAACGAAGAGTGCAGACAAAAACATTTCCTTACACCTGAAGATGATATTATTTTAAAAACAACTACCGAATTTACTGATATATACGGAAAGATATCTATTATGCTTGCTACATCACAAGATTTTAAAGATGATAATAATGACAAAAAAAAAGAAAAATTACAATATATTAGAAGTGAAATAGAAAGCTATATTATTAATCAATACAAATATGATGTTCATGAATCTGAAACACTAAAAAATATGAAATTTTTACTAATTGAATGTGAAAATCAACCAAACGATGTGTATAGCATTATAAATAATTTTTTTAACATGAAAGGTAAATAACTTTTTTTCTAATTTTTTTTGGTTTTATTTCCTTTTTTATTTCGTTTGAATCAGTGTGTGTAGCTATTGTTGAATATTCAGCATGCAATAATTTTTTTAAATATTCGTATACCTCGTTTAGCATTATATCATCACATTTACCAACAATTAATACACTACCTGTTCTGAAAATCATGAAACTTATGTAATTTGTTTTATCCGGTTTCATGTATTTACATTGTATACCAGGATATGAACATGGGTCATAACTTGCTTGAATATTGTATTTGTATTTTAATATATCAAATAGTTTGTCACGATTAATATAGTATCCACAATGGAAATTTGAATTCACCAAGACTGTTTCCTCTTTATCTATATTGAAAAATAGTGCAATACTCATGTAAGGTGACAATGTTTCCAAAATTTTACTTTTAACTATTTCAAAGAATTTCTCACATTGAATACCTGGAATTTCCAATTTACCCGTATTAAATACTTTTACATGCACTTCTTTAAAATTTTCTTTGTGTTTAATACGTAAATTAATTACAAAACAATTATAGAATGCACTTTTCTCTTTACTACGATAACTCATGATATCTTTTTTAGAAATACCAATACTTACTTTTCTTACATCTTTAAATGAATTATCACGCAGATGGACATGTTCGGAGTTATAAATAATATTTTCAGTAACATATTTATAACTCTTCTTTTTCTCTTTGATATCTGCCAATTCCTCGGGTTTATTAGAATTAAATTTCATTTGTTTTTTTAATATACCATCACGCGGTTCAGAATAATCCAAAATAGGCAATTTCCAAAAAACATCTATTAAATCAACTGATGTATTCATATATAATATTTTTGTTTTTGTTGAAATATAAAGTTCTGTTGATTTAGGAATATTTGTTTCATCTTCCAAAACACTATTTTGAATAATATTTTTTTCTTCTTCAAATGATTCTATACCATTCTCCAAAAAATTTTCCCAATCATCATCTATACTTGTGAACTCCATTTTTTATATTAATTATAATTTGTTATAACTCTTTTAAATCAATTTTAAATATTATTTAAAACATGTTTAAAGGATTTTTTTCTTTGCTTAGTTTAAGTTATCTATGCTTAGACAACAAATGCAAACTCAGAAAAATGTTCAGAAAGATAATGTGAACAACGCAATCCAGTTAGAAAATGAAGAATTGAAAGTAATTCCACTAGAAACAGTAAAATCATTTGAATCCAAATTAGACAATAATTCTTTTGACCCTTGTAAATTTTCCCCACCAAATGATTTTATGAATAAATTAATGATTCGTATGAATAATTACGAAAGAAATTCACCTATTTTGCAAAAGAAATAGGAAACATAATATTTGTTTTGTTTGCTATGAATTAGGTTCTCAACGAAACTTAAGAAATTTTCCGTCGAAGATGTATATTTCTTATTATTTAACAAATAATATATGAAGTTTTTTATCATATTTTTTTCATCTTTATTGTATTTATTGCAATAAATACGAAAATTATCAACAACTTTGTTGGTTGTCTTTTTTTTTATAGAGTCTATTAGTGTATCCCATAATTCAGCATTAATTATATACTTTTCGTCGTGATTGTATTGATGCGTTTGTAAAAAATTAATCATACTACGCATATCAGAATCATAATAATCTAAAATGTGTTGTATTTCATTTTCATTTATTGTCAGTTGTTCCTTTTCTACAATGTTTTCTAGATATTTTTTTACTTGTAAACTAGGTAGATGATGAAAACGCATGCAAAAAAATTCATTTTTCAACATGATATCTATTTTACTAATATAATTACAAATTAAACAAAATTTAACATTTCCTTCAAATTGCTGTATTAAATACTTTAATGCTTGTTGAGCATTTTTTGTCATATAATCCACTTCATCCAATATAACAAATTTAGTTCCTTTGCAAAAAAGTGATTTTGAATCCACAAAGTTATATATTTGATTGCGTATTATATCAATACCGCGTTCATCTGATGCATTTAAATGAATTTTTAACTCGGGATGTTTTTCGTTATTTAATTCTTGATATTTGTTTATAAAATTAATTATAGTCGTTGTTTTACCTGTTCCTGGAGGACCATATAAAAGCAAATTTGGAAAAATATTCATAGTCAACATATTATTTAATATTTCCTCATTATGACTAGTTAACACAATGTTATCAAAATTTGATGGTCTGTATTTTTCTACCCATGGTATATTACTTGATTTCGTTTGCATACTTAAAGTAACAATATCATTTTAAATAAATATATAGGAATATATTATTTATATAATTATCATGAATAACTGGCTCGAAAACCATGGATATCTTGAACTCATTATTGGACCAATGTATAGCGGTAAAACATCAAAACTGATTGAAGTATATAACCAATGTAAATTATCAAATATTAATGTATACGTAATTAATCATCATATTGATAAAAGATATGATGATAAATTATTAAGTTCACATGATAAAAATATGATACCATGTATACAAATAGATAAAATTAGTAAATTTATTAATGAATATGCAACTACTATTCCCGCTAATTCGGTCATTTTAATTAATGAGGGACAATTTTTTGATGATTTATTCGATAATGTAATGTTACTTGTTGAAAAATATAATTTGAAGGTTTATATTTCTGGCTTAGATAGTGATTATAAACGTCAGAATTTCGGTCAGATTCGAGATTTACTACCTTTTTGTGATTCTATTACGAAATTACATTCGTTTTGCAGCAAATGTAAAAATGGAACACGTGCTATTTTTAGCAAACGTATTTCAAATGAAGAAAATCAAATAGTCGTTGGTTCCGAGAATTATCTACCACTTTGTCGTAAATGTTTTATTAAAACCACTTAAATTTTTTTCAAGTTTTTAAATAAAATGAACGAAGGCGAAGTCGAAATTAAAATTCCTAAAAAAAGAGGACGCAAACCTAAAAATCAAACGCAAACAACAGAACCAGTTCCAGAGCCATCTACACCACCTGTACCAAAGAAACGTGGTCGTAAACCTAAAGGTGGTAAAATTATTAGTGAACTCAAACCTATTGATAATGACGCTATTGTACAACACAATGTTATTTTACACCTTAAATGTAACTCGAATGATTTAGATACTGAAAGTGTTACACAGCTACTACCGGAGTCATTTCAAGTATCTAGTCAAGCGAAATCAGAAACCCTTGAATTTAATAATATACAAGACTCTAACGAAAATGTTTTTGAAACCAAAGATGATGATAAAAATAGCGAAAATGATGAAACGACAGAATCTAATATTTCAATGAAACACGTGTGGAAAAAAATTAAAGAATTGCAAAAAATATTTTACTTTAATAATGTCTATTCCAAGAAATCTGCTTGTTTTTGGTGTACCTGCGAATTTGATAATCCTGCCATTTATATTCCTAAATATCAAATGAATGAAAACTATCATGTGTATGGATGTTTCTGTAGTCCTGAATGTAGCGTATCACATTTGATGAATGAAAATATCGATACTTCACAAAAATTTGAGCGTTATCAAATGCTTAACTATATTTATGGTAAAGCATATAATTATGAAAAAAATATTCAACCTGCACCTAGCCCTTATTATTTATTGGATAAATTTTTCGGTAACTTATCTGTACAAGAATACAGAAAATTATTGAGTAATGAACGTTTGTTGATTGTCATTGATAAACCATTAACACGAATTTTTCCCGAAATTCACGAAGAAAATAACGATTTTGTTTCCAACAAGAATAGTGTTGTACCTTCCAATACTTCATTTCAAATTAAGAAAAAAGGTAACAATGCTAATAGTAAAACCAAAAGTTTATCGAACAAGTTTGGTTTTGAAAAACAATAATTAAATTTGCTCATTCAAATGAACCAAACCATTTTTATCACAATAATTTCCATTATTATTGTAACTTACTCCACCAGGTACATCGAAACTTCGCATTGTTGCACGACTACTTCCTACTCTATTATTCGGCAATAATCTTTTTCTATAATGTTTCATTGGTCTTGCTTTAAACGCTGGTCCGGCAAAATGTTTTTGATTTTTTAAATTTCCGTTATGGTTTGGTCGATCATTTGATGGTACAAGAAATGTCCCGTTGTCTTCGCTTTTTGTGGGTTTAGGACAACAATTACGACTTACTCTAAATTGTAGTACAGGTAATGTCATTATATATTATATGACAACATTATAATATATAATTCACACATCATTTTTTTATGCTATTATTATATACATGGTAAAAAACACTCGTAAAAATAATAAATCTACGCGCGCCAAAAATAGTAGAAAACACAATCCTCAAAAAGGAAATTTCAAAAAAGAAATTGTTAGTATGTTTCTGAAAATGTTAAATACTACTAAATTGTATCACTGGCGTACTCATAGTTATGCTACACATGAAGCTACAGATAGTTTGTATGCCGATTTAAATAAATATGTTGACGAATTTGTCGAAGTCATGATGGGAAAAATGGAGAATCGCAATCAAATTTTAAATATTCATTTAGTCAAAATGAACGTTCCTAATAATAACAACGATTTCAAAAAAGAAATCGAATATTATAAAAAATTTCTAATTGAACTTGACCCTCATCTTAAATCTAAAGGTAATAGCGATTTATTGAATATTCGAGATGAAATTTTAGCGAGCTTGAATAAATTGTTGTATCTAATGACCTTGAAATAAATCGATACTATTTTTACAAATTAAATCATAATGAAATTTTATGAAGATATTATGATTTATTATTTTATTTTTTATAACTTTAGATATTTAAGCAAATACATGTTTTATTGAATTCATTATGTTCTTATTTTTTGTTTTATTTGCACAATTTGCATTGCCTAATAGAAATGTCACATAGCTAAATTTATTTTTATATTCATATTTTTTTTCGCCCATATAAATTAAAAATCCTGATAATGTTAATATTATACCTATTATGCTTATAGTTTTTTGTATGTAAACTATATTATTATTTAATATTTCACTATCTTCGTCTTCTACTAATTCATTATTTTTATCATCTTTATAAAGTTCTAATAAATATGTTACTGAAGCTAATACAAAAACAACTAACCAAATATATACAGGTGTTTTAGATAATAAAATAAAAAAAAAGTAAACTCTACTTGCAATTGTCAATGTTTTTTTAAATTCTGGTTTGTTTGGCAATGTCAATACAACAAAAAATAATAATGTAAAAAATCCTAAAAAATGTCTTAAAAATATATTTTTCTGTAATGCAACTTGAACACGACATGGAAATAATGTTCCTAAATAATTTCCAGAAATTATTAATAAAAATAAAAATATAGCTATAGTTGAACGCTCAAAATTCACATTATACTTATTATCTTCATCTATAAAGATATTCATATTATATATTAACAAAATATATACGTTATAAAATTAACTATTCAATGAAATATTATTTAAAGATTTTTAACGCAATACATACATTATGGCGAATGAAAATAATTACGCAAACAATGTGTTGACTATCAAAACAGTACAAATTGCCCCATTCCGTACATTAATGACGGCTTTAAAAGATATTCTTCTTGAAACAAATATTAGTTTCCAAAAAGATGGCATACGTATTATTAACATGGATAAATCACATACCATTTTAGTTCATCTTCATCTTGCTGCCGAAAACTTCGAGTTTTATGAATGCAAAGAAGAGAAAATTATTATTGGTGTAAATATGTTCCATTTGTTTAAACTTATTAATTCTATTGATAATGATGATACTTTAACTATTTATATTGAAAATAATGATTATGCCGATGGTATTACATCTCACCTTGGTTTGAAATTTGAAAATGGCGATATTAAACAATGCAAAACACAAAAATTGAGATTGATTGAACCTGACCCTGAAGAATTATCTGTACCCGATGTTAAATTTTCTTCTGTTATTAACTTGCCTTCTAGTGATTTCCAAAAAATTATTCGTGATTTGAGCTGCATTTCTGATAAATTGGAAATCAAGTCTGTTGGAAATGAACTTATTTTCAAATGTAACGGGCAATTTGCTTCTGCTGAAATTCATCGTGCTGAATCTGATGGAAGTATGGAATTCATTATGAAGCAAGATTCGTCTAAAATTATCCAGGGCGAATTTTCATTGAAAAATCTTGGCTATTTTATTAAATGTACTAATTTGTGCAGTCAAATCGAAGTATACCTTGAAAATGATTTGCCTCTTGTCGTCAAATACCACGTGGCATCCCTAGGTGAAATTAAACTTTGTTTAGCACCTTTGCCTTCTATTTAATTAATTACTTATTTGGTATTTTAAAAACTTTCATATATATATGCTATTTCGTATGAATATGAAACTTGTGAATGCTATGCATATTTTTATTATTGGTTCCTTGCTTGCTATGATTGGATTTTTACGTGAAAAAAGTCCTAACCAATTATTTTATGCTGTCGGATTGATGGGATTGGCCATTTTCTTGCTTGTTCCTATGCCTGACTTTTCATTGTTCTATTGGAACATTGTAAGGTGGAGCCATTATCTTTTTATTATGCCTATTCTACTTTATGCTTCTTATATTGGAATACAATCCAAAAAACTAGATTCTAATGTTTACGATGTTTATTTGTGGACTGGGTTGTTTATTATTGCTTACCATGCGTTTAAACTTGCTAAACGAATTATGCATCAACCCAAAGCATAAATTAATTATTTTTTCGTGTCTTATCTTGCAACACACCAATATAATATTTAGGTAAAATCGTTTTCATCACATATTCCGGATGACCTACTGATTTAAAAGCATTTGTCGCATCTCTTCCCAAATAATTTTCAATGACCGCCCCACCCGGATGTTTATCTATCCATGTTGTAACATTATATACCTTTTTATTAATTACCAACCATCCATCTTCTTTTTTATTGTGTTTTGACACTTGTTGCATTGTATATTTTTTATTTGTTTTGCCACCTTTTATTTCACGTGTTTTACGTGTTTTGCTTGATTTTCTATTTTTGCTCATGTTTACGATTTCTTTTGCGGTAAGTATTGCACCTTCCATCCAGCATTGATGTAAACTAAAACTATCACCACATACAAAAACATTTTTTCTCGGTTGTAACATATGTTTTTGCATTTTCTCGAAATCGATTCCCTTCTTCCATATTCCCAAACTATTCGGCCAATAATAATTCCACGCTTTTAATGGTGCGTTGTAATTGGAGTCCAGTTTTTTTACTTCCTTTTCCACTTCACTTTTCAGTTTTTCTTTCATATTTATCTTAAACCATTTTTTTGCTGATTCCCCATCACAATAACTAATCAATGATTTTTGATTACCAAACATAACTGAGGTTTTCAATTTACCATTGCTTGTAATTACTTTCTCTTCAAACAATGTTTTTTCACGTTTTGGAAACACTGCATATATCCGATTCAACGTTCTATAATGAATTCCGTTAATCGCATCATTTACATACTTTTTAGTATTTAATAAAGAGAAGTTAGATAAATATTTACTGGGTAATGCAAATATAATGTTTTTAGAGTAATATATTTCATCATTTTCACCCAAAAATACCTGAAAATAGTTATTCTTCTTTTTCACGTCACTCACCATTTTCTCTTTAAGGATAGTTGATTTTTTATAAAGAGAAATTTCGCGTTCTATTTTTGCAATCAATGAACTCATTCCATTCTTCAATGTCATATATTTTAAATTTGTATCATAATTTGATAACATGTATTTTGCGATATAATATGCGTTTCCATATTCTAACGTCTCATAATAAGTATAATGTTTAATTTTATTCGCTACATCTTTCGTCTCGTATTTATTCACATAATCAATGTAGGTTAATGGTAACATTTTTTCCTTGTTTGCTTCCAAAATATTTTTGGAAATTTGATGTAACAATGGAAACAAGTTATCACCACGCGTTATTTCAGAAGGATATTCAATAATATCATCTTGCATATTGACATCTTGAATCAATTGTAGCATGTGTGTTTGCTTGTTGTGAAAACGAACAGCACCTTTTTCAAATATGTGTTTCTGCCCCTTAAAATCAATATGTTCGCTATAGATTTTCCCACCTAAACGAGGCATGCGTTCTAGCATGAGTATCTTATGTTTTTGTTTACCTAAATAGTACATGGATGTGAGTCCAGCTATTCCACCACCAATAATTATATAGTCATATGTATTGTCTTCCATATAATTATTGTACTTTTTTTATTCATGCTATGTTTTTATTGTTATTATATTTATTTTAATTGTATAAAGTATGACTAAAATAAATATGGATTCAATCCCTTTAGATTTATTAAAATATGAAATCAAACCATATCTATTTTGCTTTTGTAGTAAATGTGATAATGAAGTAGTTGCTGACGATACTACAACAAAAATATACATGAAAAAATACAAGTCGATTTTTGACGATGATTTTTACGTCTACTATGACGATGTTGAATATTTTAAAATATTATGCAATAATTGTTATGTTTATATGCTAAATCAGAATATGTTTCCAATTAAAAAAGACACATAATAAGATTATGAAACTTACTTTAATGTTCTGGACAATGTTTTTTAAATAAACATGCTTGACTTGTTAGATTTTTTACACGTATAAAATCAGGATTTTGATAATTTGCATTATTTAACCATACCTTGATAATACAGAAGTTCTTTTTTGGTGAAATAGTAATACCATTCACTGATTTAATAAATTGTTTATTATTTGAAATAGAATTGCCAATTACATGATAAAACATTGTTTTCCACGTTTCACCCACTTGTTTATTGGCAATTTTATAGGAAAAACATCCGCCTGCGCGATTTTTAGGGTCTTCCCAGGTTGGTTTGATGTTTTCTTTCATTAAAAATAACATGCAATTTTTTACCATTCTTTCAGGTAATGTTTCACATAAAGCAATAGATTCTTCGATTGATGCAAATGTGCAAATCTTTGTATAGCTATCTATAGACCAATTCGTATCATGTGGTAAATGCGCCCACAAAGTCCATTTATCAGATAATAGATGGATTGGTTCAGCTTCAGTTGAAACATCGGATGAGTTCATTTCGGGGATACCTCCACTTATACTCATTATAATTTATATCAATTTTATTTTTTATATTTTTTATATTATATATTTACAATATATGAATGTGGTATTTGAAAAATTATGTTACAATTTCTTTATAGAAAACTTGTCATTATTTATTGCTTATTTTATTGTTGTTATGTTTACATTTCCTTTGGAATCAGTAATGTTACCTAAACTATATGGTAAATTATTCGAACAAATAAAAAGCGATAAAACCAATTTTAATAACATTTTTAATGTTTTCGAAAATGTTAAATCATTTAATGTACCCGGTATAATGACACTCGTCTCTTTATCATGGTTTGTGATTACATCCGCACATGCTTTAAAACAATCGTTAGAAGCTAAACTATCACCTAAATATCTAGGTTTTATTCGTAATATTATATTTAGTGCGAATATAGAAAAAAACAATACAGAATTTAAAGATGTAAAGGTCGGAGAAATGATTACAAGAATTTTAGATGTTTCAAGGTACATGAAACAATTAGGACAATGGTTAATTGGAAGATTTTTACCTGAAATGGTGGGTCTATTTTCAATTGTTATATATTCATTTTGGATTGATACGTCAATTGGATTAATTTTATCGTTTGGTGTCTTTATGACTGCCTTATTTGTATATATTTTCGGCAGTAAAGTTATTCATATATCGTCCGAACGCGAAAAACAATTTTATAATCTATCTGAAAAATTAAATGATAGTCTTTCCAATATGATGAATATACTATTAAATAATCAAAATAAAGAAGAAAGTGAAAGCAATAAAGATATGAATACTCACCATTCAAATATAATGACAGACCAAATGGATTACGAAAAATATACTATTCTTGCAATGCAATTTATTTCAGTTTCTGTTTATTCTTTCGCCCTTTATTCGTCATATAAAATCTATAAAAATAAAAAAATATCAACCTCGTCATTAATAAGTACTATTTTACTTTTAGGAAATTATTTGTCCTTTTTACTTACAGCGAATAGTCATTTAATTTCACATTGTTGTGGAACATATGGTAATATACACGCATCCAAACCATTTATTGAAGATATTCTGTCTGAATCAAAAGTAAAGACAAAAAAGAATTTCATAACCAATGGTAATATAGAATTTCAAAATATATCATTTAAGTATGGGAAAAATTTTATTTTCAAAGATTTTGATATTCGAATTCAAGGAAATAAAAAAACTGCCATTATGGGTTCATCCGGTTCAGGAAAAACAACGCTCATGAAAATGCTTGTGCAAATTCATCGCCCTGAAAATGGTTCTATTTTAATCGATGGTGTAAATATTATGACAGCAGATGTTGAATATATACGCGACCAAATTACGTATATAAATCAACGTACCCAATTATTTAATAAATCTGTTAGTGACAATATATTATATGGCAACGAACATGTCACCAAGGAAAATTTAATACGTATAATCAATAAATACGATTTAATGTCAGTGTATTCTAAATTGCACAATGGTATTAATACAAATTCAGGAGTCAACGGAAATGATTTATCTCTTGGAATGCAAAAAGTAACCATTATACTTCGAGGAATATTAAAACAAGGTAAAATTATAATTTTTGACGAACCTCTTGCCGGCCTAGATTCTACTACTCGTGGTAAAGTAATGAAACTAATACAACAAGAATGTAAGAACAAAACAATGATTGTTATTACACACGACAAAGAAATATTACCTTATATGGACCAAATTATTAATTTAAATAAATTTAAACATACTTAATTTCATTTGCAAATTAAAAATAATATATAATCAATATTGAATATATTATTTTATTATTGTTTTATCCATTTACGATTGTTATATGTATTATCATTTAAACGATAACATTCTTCACATACGCACGTTTCTTCGTTTTCGTAGTATGAGTCGCGCAATAAAATAATTTTTTTACTGGTACTATTCGTATAAATATTTTCGCAATTATCACATTTAAATAATTCATCATTTTTATTTTCGTCTGCGTAATAACTCTCAATATGATGTTCTAACTCTTTTTTTTCCCATTCTAAATATTCTTCTGCTTCTTCTAACTCTATTTCATGAATAGTTTTTAACTCTGACACATTTTCAGTTTTTATATCTTCTTCCATTTTTATTGCATTTTCTATTTCGTTATTATTTAGTTTGTCTTTTTTTATTTCACGTGGTATTTGTGGTTCATTTGTTTTTTGGATATATTTTTTTCGTGTAATAATTTCATATTTGTTACTTGAAAATTTAATATATTGAGTTCTATCTATAGTTACTATATTACAATCATTATCTACAATAGTAATAGTATAGTTCTCATCTAAATTTAAATAAGTACCATGTTCATTATAGAGTATGTATTGTACAAATTCATAAAATAATACTTCATTATTTTCCAAGTAATAATTATTATTATTGTCCAGGTGTATTTCATATGTTTTATCGTACGCACTTAATTCTACAGACATAAAATGTTTTTTGCATTTTTTGAATTCAGAGTTAGGATAATTTCGTAAATTATCAACAACAAACGCGTTATATTTTTCACTTGTTTTATCGTATTCTTTATGCAAAGCAAAATCTATGCTTTTGATTTTTTTTCTGTTTTCATTCATTTCATCAATACTATAAGATTTGCAAATAATATTGCCATTTTCACTAAAATCAAATATGGTTTGTTCAATGTGTTTGGGTAAATAAGGCAATACATATTTTTTAAACGAATATTCAAATTCCGTATACATTTTCACAAGAAAAACAAACATGAATGCTATAACCATTGTTCCTTTTTTTTTTATTTTATCGAACATATATATACGTTAAAATAAAAATATCTTTATATATTTATCTACTAAATTTATATACAATATAAGTTGTTAGATAAAATAATATTCCACCCCATAGTGTATCCATCAAAACTGCTTTCAACGACCAATTTTTGAATATAGTGTGATTTGTAGTATCGAAAACGCCATATATTATTAAACCTAATAAAAATGCATCAAAAGGCGGTCTTCTTGTACGCAAAATAAAATAATATAGTCCAAATGCTAAAAATAAATAACAAAAAAACGCCGATGTATAGCGTGCTTTAATTGGACTTCCTTGGATTGATTTCACTATATTATTATAGAATTTTGACGTTGATGTTAAATATACAGAATCTAACAAAAACATAATAATTGGAAAATAATATAAACTATTCATTAATATTGGTTGATATTATTTTTTATGCATATTGAGTTGAATCAGACGCCTCGTTTGCTACATTGTTCCAAAAATGTGAATCATCTACTATAACCTTTTGATTTGAGCGTACATAAACCACATTTCCATTATTGGACGTTTCATTAATATCTTCATCATCACCACCGGTTGCTTCTTCATCATCTTCACCTTTTTCATCTTCTTCTATTAGCTCGCTATCACGATTATCCAGTTTTAATACATATAGTAATAATATAGTCATAAATCCCATGAATAGAAAAGGAACAGCAATTATTAACCAAGAAATCCAAGATAAATTTCGAGCACATAGTAAATTTAACATTAATGTAAACACTACCATCTGAATAAATTTTACAAATGCTATATTATAGGCTCTTTTGTAAGTGTCGATTATTATTTGCGATAATGCAAAAATTAAATATATTAATGCGGGAGTACAAATATTATTTAATAGAGCCATGTATATTAAATAATGCGAAAAGAAATTATTACTAAACTTTATTCATTGTCAAAGTATGCTTCACCATCTTTTAAATGTCCAACTTCATCACCTACTTCACCATCATCATTTTTGTACAATTTGCCATTTTCAATATCGCTTGTATAGTATGTAATATCATCAATTTCGATTTCAAATACTTCTTCTTCTTCTTCTTCAGCTTCTTCTTCAGCAGCTTCTTCTTCTTCTTCAGCTTCTTCTTCTTCTTCTTCTTCAGCTTCTTCTTCTTCTTCTTCAGCTTCTTCTTCTTCTTCAGCTTCTTCTTCTTCTTCAGCTTCTTCTTCTTCTTCAGCTTCTTCTTCTTCTTCTTCTTCTTCAGCTTCTTCTTCATTGTTTAATTTATCGATATACTCAGATGCATTATCACTTTCTTTCCACTTATTAAAACAATCTTCACATCTATCTGGTTCTCCCAAATCAATATAAATAATATATTCATCTTTGGAAATACCAATCTCTTCAAAACAATCGCCACCTTTTTTATTACAATCGTCACATTCAAATGAATTTTTATCTTCTTCCTCCTCCTCCTCATCTTCTTCCTCCTCCTCCTCATCTTCTTCTTTTATTTTTACCACTTTAATTTCTTCCTTTTCATCATCGCTAATATCGTTCGTCAAATCGATAATTTCTTTTTTTTCTTCAATCACCAATTTGATATTTTCACTATTTTCATCAATGATTTTTTTTAATTTTCTAATCTTTTTCTTTAGTTTTTCGATTTTACGCTGTTTTTTCTCGATAATCGGTAAACCATGAATGAGTTCAATGATTTTATCATAATCTTCATATTTTGACACACGTTCTTCAACGTGTCTGTTAACATACTTTTCAATAGTTGTAGACAATGCTTTCACAAAATCATTATGATTATTCATCTCAATGTCATCGCATTTTATATCTTCTTTACTAGAATACATAAAATTATATTGGGTTATTGTTTAATTCATTTTGCTAAATACTTATTTTCTAGATTTTCTAGATTTTCTAGATTTTCTAGATTTTTTGGAACCATCTCTTTTGACGAAACCGAATTTACCTTTTTTGGTGAAGTAACCAGCTTTTTCAAGACGTTTATCTTTTTTAGCGGTGGCTGATTTTTTAGTAGATACAATGCGACCATGTTTGTTCATTTTAATATCATTTTTTTTTAATCCACCTGTTGTTTCATAAGCAGTTCCGTGCCATACTTGGGCGCGACTACCTTGAACTTGAACGTATTTTTTTCCTTTAATATGGTACATACCATCTGCTGATTTACTGAAACGTGCCATTATATAAACATCGAGAGAAAAAAATATTATACAAAGTTATTTTTTGGTGGTGCTCCAAAACCTCCAGGACCTCCTTCTTTCTGTCCATACGCATTTAATTGCATTTTTTCACGTTCTATTTTTTTTCGCGAATAACGTATTTGTTTTGCTAAAATACGTGCATTACTTAAATTATCACTATTAATTCTTGTATCTATAGCCGGAATACCACATGGATAACACTCATCATCATTTAAATTAATATTATTAAATCTACTACGTAATGATTCAATAAACAATTCAACAAATACAGGATTGTAATTCATCTTAAAATCGTAAATAATCTGCTCTTTCACTATTTCCTCAACTGATTTATCATCTTCATATATTGAAAAATCTTTTAACGAAATAAAAGGATTTAATAAACTACCCATAGTTAATCCATTTTTTTCATCATAAACGAAACGATTACCTACTTCATTTGGTATGAAAATTAATTGAGAACCATTTAAACCTGGTGTACCGATTAATTCTATTTCGTCAGATGGCTGCAAATCATCAATGTCTTTTGAAATAAGCATACGACTTTGAAAATTAGATGCATGACTTAAATCAAAAATATATGTTTCGCCTAATTTAAAAATATCTGGTAGAAATTCTTCTTCAATCATGAATTTGGGTTTATTTTTCACATTATATATTTTTACAGGAATCATATATATTGTATAGGTTTTATACTTAAAATTGAAACATAATAAATATATTTGCATTTAATTAAATTAAGTATGTCAAACCTCGCTACTATTTACCAGAAGAAAACGGACAAACAACATATTCTCGATAACCCCGATACGTATATTGGGTCCGTTGAGAATGTGGAAGGGTGTCACTGGCTTCTAAAAGATAACAAAATTGTTCAAGAAGATATGGAATTTCTTCCCGGATTGTATAAATTGTTTGATGAAGGTATTGTAAATTGTCGCGACCACGTTATTCGTATGGACCAAAAAATTAAAGATGAACCGGATGCCAATCACCATCCTGTTATGAACATTGATATTACTATTCAAGATGATGGAACTATTTCCATGTATAATGATGGTAATGGTATTGACGTAGCTAAACATCCTGAATATGACCTTTGGATTCCAGAAATGATATTTGGACACTTGCGTACTTCCACAAATTATAACAAAGACGAAAAAAAAATCGTGGGAGGTAAAAATGGATTTGGATTTAAGCTTGTTCTCATTTGGTCTTCAATTGGTTCGATTGAAACAATTGACCATGTTAGAAAACTAAAATACACACAAAGTTTTGAAGATAATCTTAATGTTATTCATCCACCTAAAATTACAAAATGTTCAACTAAACCTTATACTCGTATTACATTCAAACCTGACTATAAACGCTTTGAAATCGATGGTCTTACCCAGCATATGCGTCAGTTGCTCGCGAAACGCGTTTACGATATTTCTGCCGTAACACGACGAACACTTAAAGTTAAACTTAATGGTGAAGTACTATCTGTTAAAACCTTCCCACAATACGTTGATTTGTATCTTACAACTTCTAAAGTGCAAGATGATACTAATCCCCGTTGGGAATATGTTGTTGGACTTACCCCCAATGACGAATTTAACCAGGTATCATTTGTGAATGGTATATATACATCTAAAGGTGGAAAGCACGTCGATTACATTATTCAACAAATTACAAAAAAAATGATTGCCTATATTGAAAAAAAGAAAAAGATACTAGTGAATGCATCAAGCATTAAAGAACAATTATTCCTGTTTGTAAGATGTGATATTGAAAATCCTGCATTTGATAGTCAAACAAAGGATTACATGAATACACCTATTAGTAAATTTGGCTCTTCATGTGTTGTTAACGACAAATTCATTGATAAGCTCGCTAAACTTGGCGTTATGGATGCAGCTTGTGCCATTCACGAAGTCAAGGAAAATAAAGCAGCAAAGAAAAATGATGGTAATAAAACCAAATCGATTCGAGGAATCCCCAAATTGATTGATGCTAATTGGGCAGGAACACCGAAATCAAGTGATTGTACTATTATATTTTGCGAGGGTGATTCAGCTAAAGCAGGAATTGTTTCGGGGTTGTCTTCTGAAGACAGAAATATTATTGGTGTTTATCCCATGAAAGGTAAGTTATTCAATGTTCGTGGTGAACCCATTAAAAAAATTGCCGAAAATAAAGAAATTATAGAAATCAAGAAAATCCTAGGTCTTGAAACTGGCAAAAAATATACAGCAGAATCAATCAAAAAACAATTACGTTATGGTAGAATTCTTTTCATGACCGACCAAGATTTAGATGGAAGTCATATCAAAGGTCTAGGCATTAACATGTTTCAAAGCTTGTGGTCAGATTTGTCTAAGATTGAAGGATTTATGGGGTTTATGAATACACCTATTTTAAAAGCAAAGAAAGGCTCCATGGAACTATTGTTTTACAATGATGGTGAATATAACAAGTGGAAAGCGCATACTGATACAAAAGGATGGAAAATTAAATATTACAAGGGATTGGGTACCAGTACAGGTAAAGAATTTAAGGAATATTTTGAGAACAAGAAGATTGTTCTATTTCAACATAACGACGATGATTGTAGTGACGCAATCGACAAGGTCTTTAATAAGAAACGCGCAGATGACCGAAAAGATTGGTTGGGTAATTACAACCGCGAAATGTATCTGGATACAAATAATACGTCCGTATCTTATACAGATTTTATTGACCGCGAAATGATTCATTTTTCAAAATACGATTGCGATCGTTCAATCCCAAATCTAATGGATGGTTTGAAAATTAGTTTACGAAAAATTCTATTTTCAGCGTTCAAGAAGAATTTGACACAAGAAATTAAAGTAGCGCAATTTTCGGGATACGTTTCAGAACATTCCGGATATCATCATGGTGAAGCCAGCTTGAATGGTGCTATTGTTGGTATGGCACAAAATTACGTAGGTTCAAATAATATTAATCTACTTCAACCAAATGGACAATTTGGTACTCGTCTACAAGGAGGAAAAGATAGTGCTTCGGAAAGATATATCTTCACACAACTTTCACCATTAGCACGTCATATTTATCCTCAAGATGATGATGCCATATTGCGTTATTTGGATGATGATGGTTTGCCTGTTGAGCCAGTCTTTTATGCACCTATTATTCCAATGGTTCTTGTAAATGGTTCCAAAGGTATTGGTACTGGATTCTCAACTGAAATTCAATCATATTATCCACCAGTCATCATCCATTATCTAAAGCAAAAGCTTTTGAATTACGATGTATCTGGAATTAAATTCACACCCTATTTTGAAGGGTTTAATGGAAGCATTCACGAAGTAAGCAAAAATAAATATCTAGTTTGTGGAAAATACAAAGTCATTGGTCAAGATAAAATTTGCGTTACAGAATTGCCTGTTGGATATTGGACAGATGATTTTAAAGAGCATCTTGAAAATTTGGCCAGTAACGTTGATAAGAATGGAAAGAAAGTTACTCCCATCATCAAGGAAATAGATGATATGAGTAAATCAACAAATGTAAGTATTGTCATCACATTTACCCGTGATACATTGCAACATCTTGAACAAAAGACTATTGACAATGGCTGCAATAATCTTGAAAAGACATTGAAATTGTTTACTACGTTTTCAACTACGAATATGCATATGTTTGATGCGAACGAAAAACTAAAGAAATATGAAACTATTCCTGAAATTATTGATGATTATTACGTAACACGTCTTGAATTGTATCAAAAACGCAAGGATTTTATGCTAGATATTTTGAAAAAGCAGCTAAAAATATGTTCCAACAAAATGAAATACATTCAAGAACTGCTTGACGAAACACTCGATTTGCGTAAAAAATCCAAAACTACTATTGTTGAACTACTTGTATCAAAAGATTATGATATGATTGACGATGATTCCGAATACAAATATTTATTGAAAATGCCGATGGATAGTGTAAGCGAGGAAAATGTAGAAAGATTAAATGGTGAGTTTCAAGATAAGCAAAAGAAATATGCTGAACTTGAAAGTACAAGTGCTGAAGATATGTGGATGCGCGAATTGGATGTTCTAAATAGTGAATACGATAAATTCATCATTAATCATCGCAAAAACATCGAAAATGAAAATTCTGGAAAACCTTCTAAAAAAAAATCTAAATCTAAGAACTAGATACATCCAAGATGAATAATTTTATTATTATTTTCTATTTTTTTATCGGTTGGTGTAACACAACACGTTTTCAAACATCTATTTTTTATTGCTCTTCGTGTTGCTGCTGAACGCGGGACACCTACATTGCTTGTATACGTATATGGTGGGTTAATTATTGTGTTACTATAAATAATAGAATTGATTGGAATATGCTGAATGGGCATCTATATTATTACCACATAAAATTATTTACTTATTCATGCAACAAAAACACCATTTTTTAAATTTTCCATTTGTATTTTTAAACCATACCAAATTACCTTGCTGCAAATCTTTTGATTTTTCGTTTTCTTTTGTATCATGACAATTCTTACATATACTATTATTTATAGTACAACCAATACATACTACTAACTTGCATGTCGGACATTGATAATAAGGTTCGTTTGTTTTACACACGCAACATTTATATTTTTCATAGTCTTTATTTTTTCCCAACGTTTTAATTGCTCCTCTACGTTGTGATAAACGTATGTTATTTTCACTATCACTATCTTGAAGATTATTATTTTCTTCATGTGGATGTACACGCGAATGCATTATATATTAGTCACATTAAATTAACACTAATATATAATTCACATAAATAATATATTTCTCATATTTTATCTAAAACCATGGTTTAAGTTCAAGCTGCTTAGTATTTTCTTTAGACATTACTGGTCTAGCTATAGGATTAGGTAGTGTACTTATATCCTCTTTGTATTTTATGTAACCTTGTGCTTCACCATATACTTGAGGAATAGCATAATCTAAAACGTGTTGATTTAGTTTATTGATTTGCTCCTTAATATTATCTGGTAAATTATTGCTATTTTGTAAAAAAATACTTCGCATTATTGTTTTTAAACTATCTACATCTTGATATCCTACAATGTAACTATTATTTGACATTTTATATACACCTGCACGAATACCATTTTGTATTATATTTTGATTTTCAATAGAAAAGAAAGCTTTAGATAACATCGTATTATAAAATGTTCCTGTCATTGCGTCGTGAAATGATGATGATTGTGTAGGTATTTTATCCTGAAAATCCAAAGCAGATTTTCCTTCCATGACATTTATACGTCCGTTATATTGTTGTTTATCCATGTTCATTATATTTATTTTATATAAAAAAATATTCGCTAATTTATATATGGAGTTTAAGAAAACTGTATTAATCATTGCTATTGTTCTTCTTATTGGAACACTTATATTTTTAGGTTCAATGATGTCATCTAAAGCTAAAGATGCTGACTGGCCACCTAAAGTTGCTCAATGTCCCGATTTTTGGGAAGAAAAAAGTGGTGTAGACGAAAGCGGTGATTCTTTTGCTGCGTGTAATAATGTTCATAATTTAGGGAAAAACTCGTGCAAAAAAATAATGAATTTTTCTTCAGATATGTGGAATGGAAGTGAAGGGGATTGTAGAAAATCTAAATGGGCTAAAGAATGTGACCTAACATGGGATGGTATTACTAACAAACAAGTGTGTGTTAGTGACGCTGCTGCTTCTAGTAGTGATAGTAGTAGTTAGAAGTGTAAATAAATCACTGAGATATATTATTTCATTTAAATATACATAAAAAAATGTAATAGTTTTATAATATGATTGATTATAATACTATTTTGAACAGAAATCATACCTATAACAATATTAAAGAAGAGCTAGAATTATTTGAAAACGAAAAAAATAATATAACTCAAAAACGTGGTTTTTATATTTATGGTGATTCGGGTATAGGTAAAACCAAATTTGTTGAATCTTTATTGGAAGATAATGATTATTTTCTTGTTAAATTTAATGCAGGTGATGTTCGAAACAAAAGTATAATCGATAATATTACGAAACAAAATATGAATGATACCAGTGTAATTGACATGTTCCACAAGAGAAAACGTAAGATCGCCATTATTATGGATGAAATAGATGGTATGAATAGTGGCGATAAAGGAGGTATTAATTCGTTAATTAAATTAATTCGACCTAAAAAGACGAAAAAACAAAAGGAAGAAATCACTACTAATATTCCTGTTTTTTGTATTGGTAATGGTAAAATAGATAAAAAAATGAAAGAACTCATGAAAGTATGTTATATCCATAAACTAGAAATTCCACAACAAAATGAAATGACAACTATAATAAATCTAATGTGGCCTAATATTATTAACCAAAATATTCGTATGGTTATTCAATACGTGCAAAATGATTTGCGAAAATTAAATGACCTTTATGAAACTAGTAACCATTGTGATATATTTAATAACAAAACTTGGAATTACTTACTTAATATCAAATGCTATTATGAAGACGCAAAAGAGCAAACAAAACTAATTTTGAATAATAAAATGCCTATGCATGAACATAATAATAAGTTAAATGAAACTGACAGAACCATTATTTCATTGTTAATTCATGAAAATGTAGTAGAAGTATTACGAACAAATAATATTGAAGATATTCGTTTTTATAACAAACTATTGGATAACTTTTGCTTTGGTGATTATGTTGATCGGATAACATTTCAAAAGCAAATATGGCAATTTAATGAAATGTCTTCTTTAATCAAAACATATTACAATCAATATTTATTGCATAATGAATATAAACCAAAAAAATATAATCCTTCTGAAGTACGATTTACTAAGGTGTTAACAAAATATTCTACTGAATACAACAATAGTATTTTTATACAAACGTTATGTGAAAAATTAAATTTAGATAAGAAAGATATGCTTCTTTATTTTTATCGCAATATTAATAGAATTTCTGACGACAATTTTATTGAAAAAATGAACAATGACTATGAAATATGCAAATTGGATATACAAAGAATTGGCAAATTTATTACATTAAATTATTACGATTTCAATGATGAATTGGCTTAACATGTCTTTATTTTCTTACTTTTCTTACTTTTCTTACTTTTCTTACTTTTCTTGATTTTCTTACTTTCCTTGATTTTCTTGATTTTCTTGATTTCACACCTTTTTTGGTTCTTCTTGATTTACGACGTCCTCCCAACCACATTGTTCTTTTATGAAATTCTGTAGGATTATTTCTTAAACTATTACAATTATCACTTGTTTCTTTAGCACACATTTGTTGTTCTAATTTATTAAGAGGATTTACTACATTTTTCTGCCATGATTGTTTTGTATTGCCCATCATGGGCCATTTGATAGGCAACATTACAAAATTGCCTGAACTTTCACCATCTTTGATTACAAAGCGTTTCCCAATGTATATATCACCACTCGCAATATGCAGTTTATTAATTTTATTTACTCTATCCCTATCACCATTAGCGTTTTGTACTTGACTAATGATAGAAGCAAATTTATTGATAGTATCTAGACCTTGCATATCATTTTTTTTTGCTAGTTGCTGTTTAAAACCTTCCACATATTTAAGTATGTTTGCCATTAAAGAATTCATACCATATGGGTCATTTGCATTGTTTTCGTTAACGAACATTATAGATTATTATTAGAAAATAAAATCCCAGTCCTCTAACAAACCACCATTTGTAATGTTTATTCCATAATTATCTATATCTAAAATGTCATTCATCTTAATGATATCTACTTTTTCTTGCATCGAAATGAGCGAGCTATTTAGTTTTTTTAGTAATTCGTAATTTCTGAAATGTTCAATCATTCTATCTAATTCTTCATGGTCGTCATCCCTGATTACTTCACATAACCCTGTATTCATTCTATAATTTTCATCTAATTTATCTTGATGAAATATATTATTATTATTGCAAAATAAGTTATTACTTGATAATTTATTTTGAAACATTATAAATGCTGAATAAATTATTACACCTAACATAATTTATTCATTTCTATATCTTTATGCGATTTTTATGACATTTTCTCTATTTTCATTTTTTTAAGGACTTATCTACTTTCTTAAAAAAAGTATGTCATTAATGTCAAAGCACCACCACCCGCTGCATAAAAAACATTTAAATCTTCAAACGCGTATTTTGTAACAAAAATGAAAAACAAGGTTATCAAATACTTAGTACGCGATGTTATATTTTTCCATATGTACATTGGTCCCGAGAAGTCCTTCATTACATCGTTTACTTTCATTGGGAATTTTTCTGTTTCCATAAATGGATATATCACAAAGAAAAATATCGTCATCAATGCCTGAACTATTCCGCCACCAATTGAAATAATTGGCATAGCAAAAAATGCTAATATGAAAGTTATTATTGGAAACCAAAATTGGAATATGAAACGAGGTATTAATTTCCCTATATTAATAATTGAGCCTAATCCGTGACTAGCTACACCATATATTGGAGACAAGTAAACAATCAAGTATACAGCCAATGGACCAAACCAAAATGCATACTTTTCATTATCTAACGTTTCAAATAATGCATCCAACCCTTTTCTGCCGTAAGCATAAGATAACGTTAATGTACTTGTGAACCAACGTATAAAACGATAATGCAATGGTTCATAATATATATTTTGCTTGTTGCATAACACTTGATTTTTATAAGGAAATGACCATTCTTCTAAACTATGTTTGACATACACTGAAAACGGCACCTTTTCCTTTTTTCTTCTACCTTTACCTTCACCTTTATTAACGTCTAATTTTTCACCCACACTATCTAATTTACTAGTTGCTTTCTTCTTCATATCTTCACTTAAAGGTACTTTATCCATCATCTTTTTTGACATGTCGCTGAATTTTTTGAACCCCTTTTGCATTGATTTTTTTATTCCTTGGTCGCATCCAAATAGACCCATTGGACTAACATAGGGTAAACCATCTGTTTCTGTACCTCCTAAACCACCTGCATCATTTACGATATTTGTTAAGTATACAAAACAACCACCAACAATAGAATATACTATTAAACGTATGGTCATATTCAAAATTTTTTTGCCAAATGATGCAAAATCTAGTTTTTTTTCAGAATTGTCATTTTTGCTAGTTTCTTCCTTTTTATTGTCATTTTTTTCTTCTGAATTGCTATTTTTATCTTCGGCCATATATTAGTTGTATAAAAAAACACGCGATAAAAAATATATCTTCGTCTATATTATATATATGAAACTTAAAAGATTACATGCGATTATATTATTTTTTATTCTTTTAGCTGGTTATGTATATTTTTTCAAAGTTAATAATATTTTGGAAAATATGACTACCATGACAAGAACAACACCTTATAAATCATGCAACAAAACAAAATGTTATGAAATGTGTCAAAGTGATGGTGCATGTTTACAAGGTCACGATGAATGCGAAGGATGTAATTTAGAAACAAATAAAGGTTCTACTTTTAGTCCTGTTGTTATTTCAAACACCGAAAATATAGAAAATAACTCTTCTCTCTTAAAAAAATTAAATCCATCCGTTATTATAGTTAATGATAATGAAGAACCCAAAACACAAGTTCCTGTGATTCAAAATCACGACCCAATGTTTGCACCACAGAAGAGAACAACTGGTATGTTGACCGACACTAGTTCGTATAATTAATTACTATATAAAAGCCCACAATTACCACCAATAAATGATAATATGTTATAACGTTCTTCCAATAATATCATATCATAATTATAATCATATATCGACCACGAAGGTTTATTCACACCAATAGTATTTCCTTCATTGTCACAAATTGTTAGAAATTGTGCATTTTCATCCAATGGAGGTGTGTATGTAACTATTTCCAATTCTACTTTACCAAATTTATTTAAATTTATTGCACCTGATGGTTGATGTTCGTGTACATCTGTATTTAAACAGAAATTATAAAAATATAATCCTTCGTTTGGTTTACCTTTTGAACGAACGTATGGCTCTATAAACTGATAAATACCCGAAGGTAATAGATTTTCGCGATAATTTCCATCTAACAATATACCAAATTCTTGTAATATTTCTTTATTATTTGGATGATGATATTCACCTGTTATGTGAATATTATTTTCTTCATCAATTGTTTCTACATTTTGTGGCAAATAGTTATAAGGCCAATTTGAATAGTTTGTCCATTGATTTCTAAGATTAATATCACTACGCTGTAAATAAAACATCCAACTAGATACTAGTCCGTTTGTTTCTACCTCTATTTTTTTGCTTCCGGTGACATTTAAAAATTTATATTCATGTATTTCTTTAAATAAATATTTTTGCTCTTGTGCTGCAAATAATCTTGCTTCGTCGTCTGATAAAAAACCATAATTTGCAACAAGATGAATATCTGCATTCCAATTATTACGTTGTTCAATATATTCTTCTTGTTTTAAATCATCACTGGGTGGTGTTTGAAGAAAACGATATAATTGCATATATTCATTATTATAATTTGGCTGAACACGTGGGTAATTATCTTTACTATTTTCTACATCGCGAATTGTATAAAGTTCATTAATTGGTCTAATTGTAACATTGACGTGTAGTTCGTTGTATTGCAATGCGACTAAAGGAAATGCCATTTTACTTGAATTTCCAAACCAAGACATTAGTGGTATGTACAATTTACGACCATGAATTGACGGATGTGCACCTGTTTCGCTCATAGTAGCTTTAGCTGATGGATATTTCCCATTTCTTTCAAAAGCATGCGATGGACGATAAAATTCGGGCTCGCTGCAGCTCATGTGACGAAATTGACGTTTTTTTGTTTCTTCAAAATCACGTTCTACTACATTACGCATATAGTTTCCACTATATGTTTGGATTTTCTGTCCACCACATGTTATTGATATTTCACGAATCATTTCAGTACCTAAATTTTCAATCCATTCAAATTCATATGGTACCATTTTTTCATCCCCATTTTCATCTGTTGTTTTATATATAGGACTCCATATAATAGGCAAATTTAATACTATATATGTATCCATTAACAAATCTGCGTAACGCGGTATTTTAAATCGAAAATGTGAATCTTCGTTTAATCTTAATGTTCGCAATCCGTCATAATCCAATCTAAATTTCTGCAATCCAAAATTAGTATGTTTTGCATATTTCATTTTGAAGAATGTTTTAGATGGATTCCCGTTTATTATTACATTTTGATTTCCATAAGCGACCAAGTTTAATAAACCTCCTGCCATTACTTATATAATATAATA
>ENA-OQVM01001332-OQVM01001332.1-marine-metagenome-genome-assembly--contig:-NODE-1332-length-32971-cov-8.730346_pt1 | contig 32971 bp, 35 predicted proteins | sample MGYA00237776_ERZ505498 | MGnify/ENA primary metagenome ERZ505498 (study PRJEB26159, sample SAMN06265151) | marine metagenome | isolation source: Helgoland LTER site | place: Germany:Helgoland, sampling...
AGTGGCCCGCGCGATGGATTGGCGCAGGGCCATGTCTTCCAGCGTGGACCGCAGCATTAGGATTTCTTCAAAGTTTGCGATGCTCGCTGGTGCAGCCCGAAATCCGCGTTGATCAATCCGCTCGACCAGCATGTCTGAGGTTAGAAGACTTAGCGCCTCTCGGACAGGCGATGCTCCAAGACCGAGCAACGTGCGCAATTTCTCAATTTTGAGCTTCTGGCCGGCGGGGAGTTTCCCAACCAATATCATTTCGCGCAGTGTGAGATAGGCCGCGCGCGTCGCTGATGTTTCCTTTCCGCCCGTGTCGTCCATCATATTCATGCGGAAATTCCCTCTTTCAGGTCAGTGTCACTTGCTTGGTAGATAGCCCGACCGACATGTTTAAAGATCCTTCGTTGATCATCCAGCGGCGCAAAACATAACTGCGCGCGCCGCTTTGGTGCATGGGATCATTATCCGCCAATGCACGTGCAGCCTCAAGGCTTTCAGCGCGATAAACGATCATGCCCATGCCTTGCATATGTGCGCCGCTCTCATCCGACATTGGTCCGGCAAAGGCCAGTGATCCCGCGCGTTCCAATGCGGCCTGATAGGCCAAATGATCAGGCAAAGACGCCTTAACGTCCTGCGGTTCCTTAACGGGTGTCGAGGTCGCGACATAGAGCTCAAGGGCCAATGCGCCGCGCGATTTTGCTTCTGCTTTGTAGTCCGCCCAAGCGACCATGAGATTTTCCCTCTATTCGTAAAAAAATCGATATTTATTGACAGATGGGAATATTGTAGGCAGAAAATAATGAAACTTACAAGGATAGAACGCATGAAATATCTGGTCGGGGAAACAAAAAGCGGCACCGCGGTGTTTGCTGTAGAGGGCGACGAAGCCGTTAATCTTACAGCACTTGATGCCGCTGTAGGCTCTGATTTGATGGGGTTAGTTTCTGATCCTTCGCTCGCAGAATCAGTTGCTGCAAAGCTGGACGGCGCAGACCGCGTGGCCGTCGCATCAATCACACCTGCCCTGCCAATCGCCAAGCCCGGCGCGATTATTTGCTTGGGGCTGAACTATACCGATCATATCAAAGAGGGCGGTTATGACATCCCCGACTATCCCGCCCTTTTCATGCGCGGAAAGAACTCGATCATGGCCGCGGGTGCGCCGCTGGTGCGTCCGACTTGTTCCGAAAAGCTCGACTATGAAGCAGAGTTGATGTTCATCATCGGCAAGGGAGGGCGCCACATCTCTGAGGCGGACGCTTTGGACCATGTTTTTGGATACACCGTCTTTAATGATGGTTCAGTCCGTGATTATCAGCGCAAAACGCACCAATGGACACCCGGGAAGAATTTCGACAACACAGGCGCGATTGGACCATTTGTCGTTTCGCCTGACGAGGTGCCAGCTGGAGCTGCAGGGCTAAAGATTGAAAGCCGCGTTGGTTCTGAGATTTTGCAGTCTTCAAACACCGGTAACATGATCTGGTCGGTTGCACAGACTATCGCGACGATTTCCGAGTACACGACATTGGAACCGGGCGATTTGATTGCAATGGGAACGCCGCCAGGTGTTGGTCACGCGAAAAAGCCCAACCCCCGCTGGTTGGTTCCCGGAGAAGTCATCGAAATCGAAATCGAAGGTATCGGCATCTGCTCGAACCCGATTGTCGATGAAGAGGACCATACAAACATGGCAGCCGCTGAATGAACGCCCCAACCGGCAAAGAACTGGACGCACTTCGCGCCAAGGCGCAGGCAGATCACCGTGCGTTGCACAGCCGCGTCAGTCGGTTGTCTGACGACGCGATTGACCTGATCTTGCGTGAAGCGCGGTCGCACTATGCCTGGACAGACAAGCCCATTCCCGAAGGGCTTTTAGAAGAAATCTACGAGATCACGATCAATGGCCCGACATCAATGAACACGCTGCCTGCGCGTTTCATTTTTGTGAAGTCGCCGGAAGGCAAAGAGCGATTGGCGAAATCTCTGAAACCGCAGAATATACCCAAGATGATGGGGGCGCCAGTGACCGCGATTATCGCGCAGGATATGAACTTCTGGCACGAGCTGCCATTCTTGTTCCCGCATGAAGACCGCCGTCACCTCTTTGATGGCAAAGAGGCATATTGCAAGGATACCGCTGACCGAAACGCAACGCTGCAAGGCGCATATTTCATGATCGCTTCCCGCGCTGTTGGCCTGGATGTCGGGGCAATGTCAGGGTTTTCCAATGCGATTGTGGATGAAGAGTTCTTTGAGGGCACGACTCTGAAATCCAATTTCTTGTGCAACATCGGATACGCGGACGAAACGGCGCTTTTCCAAAAGCTTCCGCGCTTCACATTCGATCAAGTTTGCAGCGTAATTTGAGGAGTTGAGATGACCGTTAAGATGAAAACAGTTGTTACATATCGCGCGACAGCGACGTGTCCGACCCATGCACGCACTGAAATCCCTGTGCGTGACCTTAGCGTCGTGATTGATGAACCAACCGAGCGGGGCGGCACAAACTTGGGCCCAACACCTACAGAGGCAGCGATGACAGCATTGATCGCCTGCACCAATGTCATCGGTCACAAGAATGCGCATCGCCTGGGTATCGACTTGGGCGAGATCACAATCGATGCAAACTGCAAGTTCGACCGGCGCGGCGTTCTCATGGAGGAAGAGATCGATGTGCCATTTCCGGAAGTCACACTCACGGTGAACTGCATTACCCCGGCCAGCCAAGAGGAGTTGGATTTGGTTGGGGTCGAGACGGCCAAATACTGTGCCATTGCCAAACTGTTTGAAGCTGCGGGGACTGATCTCACGGTGAACTGGCGAAAGGTTAACTAAATTCAACCGGGCAAAAAATGCCCGCTTTTCTGGGAGGAAAAACAGATGATGAATCTTACAAGACGCACACTCATGGGTGCCGCTCTCGCGACGATGACGGCCATCCCTGTGGCTGCGCAAGAAACGATTTCGGCTGTCGTCATCGACGGCTACCCTGATCGCGCCCTTTGGGTGAAGGAATTCACAAACTTCTTCATTCCTGAGGTGGACCGCCGTCTGGCAGAGACCGGCAACTATGTCATGGACTGGCAAGAGAACTATGGGGGTTCTATTGTGAAGCCGAAGGGTGTGCTGGAGGGGATTGAGCTGGGTCTTGGTGATATTGGTATCGTCACGACGATTTTCCACTCTTCCAAGCTGCCGAGCCAAGGTCTGTCGGCTGTGACTCCGTTCGTGTCATCTGATGCACGTGCCGTGGCCCGCGCTGTCGATGAGATCGCACGCGAGTTTCCAGCAATGCAAAACGAATTTGCAGCGCAGAACCAAGTCTACCTTGCGACTGGCGTTGTCCTGAACAGCTATCAGGTTTTCTCGACGCAGGAAGTCTCTGGCGTTTCTGACCTAGAGGGCTTCAAAGTCGCTGGCGCGGGTATGAACCTCCGCTACCTCGAAGGCATCCAAGATGCGGCAGGCGTGCGTGGTGGTTTAACTGATTTTTATAACATGATGCAGACCGGTTTGGCCGATGCAGGTATGTTGTGGCCAGAAGCGGCAGCGACATTCAAGATCTCTGAAGTGGGCCCTTACATGCTGCGTGCGGATCTTGGTGCCGTAAACTCTAAGACGGTGACAGTGAACCAAGACTATTGGGACAACCTGCCTGATGAAGTCAAAGAGGTTCTGCAAGCTGTTTCCATCGATTACCGGGATCACCTTGCCGGTATCGCGATGGACCGTGCCGCCGCTGCCGAAGAAGCATATGTCGCCGCTGGCGGTACAATCGTTGAAGTCTCTGCCGAGGACCGGGCAGCTTGGGCCAATGCAATGCCAAACATTGCACAAGAATGGGCCGCAACACTGAATGACAATGGTGAACCCGGTACCGAGATGCTTGAAGCCTATTTGGGCAAGCTGGAAGCTGCTGGCTTTGTTGGTGTCCGTGACTGGACACAGCCGTAAACTCCGAAGCGACCCGAGAAGGGACCAAGATTATGCTCAAGTCTGCAATCAGCGGTCTCTCTCGGGTCGCAAACTCTCTTGCAATTGCGGCCAACATCGCGGGAACACTAACGGTCCTGATGCTGGTCGTCATTTTGAATATCGACGTCATCGCACGTGGATTTTTCAACGCCCCACTGAAGGGTACCTATGAGATCGTGCAGTTATCAGTGGTGTTCATTGTGTTCTTGCAGCTTGCTGATGTCGTCCGCGTTGACCGGCTTACGCGCTCCGATGGTTTCCTAAACCTCTTGCACAGCCGCAATCCAAACCTGACTGCGAATCTCAGGCGTATCATCAATGCGATGTCCGCCATTTTCATGGGACTGATCGCCTACATCATGTTCCCAGAGTTCTTAAAGATGTGGGGCACCCAAGATTTCTTTGGCATTCCGGGAGTCTTTACGGTGCCGTGGTGGCCGATCAAGTTGGTGATCTCCTGCGGAAGCGCACTCGCCTGCATAATCTTCGTTCTCAAAGTGATCACAGCGCAGGATAGACCTCAATTGATCCGCGTGCCTGAACATGACGACCACAATACAGGCGGGAACAATACATGACCCCTATTGAAATTGGCCTCATTTCGGTCGTTGCAATCGTCTTTCTGATCTACTCGGGCGTCTACATCCCAATTGCATTGGGCATGGTCTCATTGGTATCTATTTGGCTAATGCGCGACAACTTCACCTTGTCGCTGAACTTGCTGAAAGTTGCGGTTGGCGACAGCGCGATGGTTTATAGCTTTGCGACCATACCCTTATTTACCTTTATGGGGCTCATCGTGTCGAAGGCCGGTTTAGGCAGGGACATTTACGAAGTGATGACGATGCGCTTTCGTAAGGTGAAGGGCGGCATTGGCATGGCGACCGTTGGGGCGAACGCAGTTTTTGCTGCAGTCACTGGATCATCTATTGCTTCGGCATCCGTCTTTACGAAAGTATCGGTGCCCCAGATGATCGCGCAAGACTATAACCCACGCTTTGCGGTTGGGGTTGTCGCCGGATCATCGGTCTTGGGCATGATCATTCCACCATCTGCTATGCTGATCATCTACAGCTTCGTGGCCGAGCAATCGGTCGGCGATATGTTCCTCGCCGGTGTCATCCCCGGAATAATGCTGGCAATCGCTTATGTGGGTGCGATCTGGTTCATGGCGCGCTTCACGCCAGACTTTGTCGGCGGCCGCGTCGTTGAGGACACCGAATGGATGTCCAAGCGCGAGATCGCGTCAAAGACCTTGCCGACGCTCGGCATTATCGGGATTGTCCTTGGCGGGATTTACACAGGCTGGATGACCGCCGTGGAAGCGGGCGCGACAGGGTCACTTGTTGCACTAATCATTGCAGTCACGCGCAGGTCGATGTCCCTGAAAGGTTTCTGGGAGGCATTGCTTGAAACCGGCCACATAACGGCGGCCATTCTATTCTTAATCACCGCAGCTTCTATCTATAGCCGGATGCTAGGTCTCGCCGGACTTCCAAATCAGCTCCAAGACCTGCTGGCAGGAAGCTCGGCCACGTTCTGGACGATCATGTTGCTCTATGTGCTGCTGATGATCTTCCTTGGTACGATCCTCGACACTGCATCAATCATTTTGATCGTGGTGCCGTTATTCCTGCCGCTGGTCGAAGCACTGGATATGTCCTTGATCTGGTTCGGCATCATTACTGTCGTTGGTGCAGAAATCGGATTGCTGACCCCGCCACTAGGGATATCCTGTTTTGTGATCAAATCGACGCTCAATGATGACAACATATCTTTGAAAGACGTCTTCATGGGTGCGTTGCCTTTCGCATTCGTTATGCTGATCGTCCTCTTCATTCTGATCGAATTCCCGATCCTTAGCCTCGCTCTTTTGTAAGGAACCAAGTGCCATGCGTAACGTGACCAAAGACAATATTACGGATGTGTTCAAAAGCTACATGGCCGATGACATGCCGCCACGCACACGCGAGATTATGTCCTCGCTCGTCCAACACCTGCATGATTTTGCGCGTGAAACCAAACTAACGCATGACGAATGGCGGCATGGGATCGCCTTCCTGGAGGGCTGCGCCGCGATTGAAACCGAAGATCGCCACGAATTCGTCCTCGCCTCGGATGTGCTTGGTCTGTCGTCGCTGGTCGACATGCTGCATTCCAGCCCTGATGCGACGTCATCATCAGTGCTCGGGCCATTCCACGTTTCAGGCGCGCCGCCTTTGCCGGTCGGTGGCGACATGAAGCGCGACTTCGGTGGGCCAATTCTGCTGGCAGAAGGGGTCATTCGTGACACAAAAGGCAACCCAATTGCAGGTGCTGAAATTGACATCTGGCAGACGGCACCCAATGGGCTTTATGCGAGCCAAGACGACGCGCAGGATACGTTCTCTTTCCATGGTCTGATGACAGTTGGCGATGACGGTCGGTATGCGTTCACCACCGTCAAGCCAGTAGAATACACTGTGCCATCCGATGGTCCGGTGGGCGACATCTTGCGCGCTTGCGGGCGCCACCCATGGCGTCCTTCGCATTTGCACTACATCGTTAAGGCGCCGGGTTATCGCACCCTCGTCACAGAAGTTTTCCCAGACGATGATCCATATCTTGATCAAGACACCGTTTTCGGCGTCCGCGACGACTTGGTTATGACCTATAGCGAAAAGCCCGCATTCGCATTTCCCGATGGCATGGCTTTGTCAGGCAAAGTCGATGCACCGTTTCTCAGTGTGAATTTCGACGTGGTCCTTACCAAGAAATAGGGTTTTCAGCGGTTGCGTGATCTGAACATGTTGCTGAGCAAGTGAGTTTGAAGTGCGCAAGTAGTTGTCCTAATGTATGGCAACGCCTCAACTTATTATGGGATTGGCTCGCACATCTCGCCACATTGCGGAACGGAACTCCATCCAGATTCCGAAAGCTGACCTACGCCGCAACGCAGAATTTTGGCGGATTGAGCTCGTTCCCGCCGTTCGCTGCGAACGGCATCAAAGTCCGTTGTTAGATTCGCACCTGTTCTATACGGACAAATCAAAATCTACGGATGTTCCGCGCCACCCTTAAACCACCATTACATCCGCCAGATGGGCAGGCAGTGCGTCAAGAGTCACGTGGGTCAGATCTTTGGCCAGATCAGCGAGCAGCACAGCCTGCAAAGGCGCGGACAGCTTCTGACGCAGTAACCCCAGCATGGCAGGGGCGGCCACCAGAACAAGACGGTCAAACGCGGCATCCTGCAGGGCTTTATCCAGATAGGCGACGATGCTTTGCGCAAAAACGGCCTCTGCCTGTCCCTTCAGATCAGGGTCCGAGATACTGCCCCGATTGGGGCCGGCGGCGGCGTTGGTCATGCCGGGGGCGTCTGAAAGTGCGGTCACAGGCGGCGCCGCCAGCCCTGCAACATTGTGTCCGTAAATGCCCTTGCCCGGCCCTTCGTTCACGGCGATGCGTACGGTCTGGGCATCTGCCAACAAGATCCAAGTTTTGATCGGCTTCATCATCACGCTCCTGCAGTTTCGTAGCCAAACTAGCGGTGGCAGCGCGCTGCAAGGTTGATTTTTCTCAATATTATGCGCCACTGTCATTACATGAGGTGGTGGGTGAATGATCGATCAGAAACTTGACGCGTTGATGTTGGTGGCGCTTTTGGATGCCATTCCCGACGCGGTGCTGATGAGCGACGCAGGCGGCGTCATCACACGCGCGAACCCTGCCGCTGGCCGGCTCTTCGGATATGAACCCGGTGAACTGATCGGGCAAAGTGTCGACGTGCTGATGCCCAAAGCGCTGTCGGATCGGCACGATGATTATATGCAAAGCTACCTTGAGACCGGAAACGCAAAGATCATCGGGCGCGGACGCACGGTCGAAGGACTGCGACGTGATGGGCGGAATTTTCCCCTGCATCTTTCGATTGGACGGGCAGACTACGCTGGTGCCACATATTTCGTAGCGATTTTGCATGACATCAGCGCGCGGATAGCGGCAGAAGAAGCGCTGGCCCGCTCTGCCCGGTTGGATGCTATCGGACAGATGACCGGGGGGATCAGTCACGATTTCAACAACATCCTGACAGTGGTGATCGGCAATCTGGAATTGCTCGCGTCGCGGATCACAGACGCAGAAACCCAAGCAATGATGGATGATGCGCTTGAGGCGGCTGAACTGGGCGCAAAGCTAACGGCAGGCTTGACCACCTTTGCGCGCAAGACGGTGACCCAGACTACCGCGGTTGACGTCAATGTGGCCTGCAAGGCTGCCCTTGGGATGATCAAACGCACCTTTGATCCGCACTACGACATCGCCACTGAACTGGATGCAGACTTGCCAGAGGTCGTGTTGGACACAATGCAGTTGCAATCGGCGCTGATCAATGTCGCACTCAATGCCCGTGATGCGATGCCTGACGGCGGCAAGCTGATCATCCGGTCCGAGGCGATCAGCATTGACGATAGTTATATCGCGCAAGAACTGGATGTGGTGCAGGGGGACTATGTGCGTATTTCAGTCACTGACACCGGGCACGGAATGGGTCCTGATACCCAGCAACGTGTGTTCGAGCCCTTTTACACGACCAAACCTGTTGGCCATGGCACAGGGCTGGGGCTGGCGATGGTTTACGGCTTTGTGCGGCAATCCGGTGGACACATAACCGTTTACAGCGAAATCGGACATGGCACGACGATTGCGCTGTATTTTCCGGTGCTGGACCGGACGCCAACCAAAAAACCGCAGGTAACTCAAAGACAATTGCATAGCGCGGCAGCCAGGCATTCAGTACTGGTTGTCGAAGACAACCCGCAGGTTCGCCGCCTGACGATCGAAAGGTTGCGCGCGCTGGGCTATGATGTGCACGAGGCAGCCACGGGTGATGCGGCGGCACAACTGATCGAGACAAGAAGAAACGACATTGATGCGATCTTTACCGATCTGGTGATGCCGGGGGAACTGGACGGTCTGGCACTTGCCCGGCATGTCGTGGCCACCTACCCCCATATCCGGATCCTACTGACGTCTGGCTATGCCGAAGATATCCTGACCCAGCAAAATCAAAACGGCCCGGGCCACCGCATCCTGCGCAAACCCTACCGTCAGTCTGATCTGGCGGCAGCACTGTCTGCGTTGTTTGAGACGGGGTAGTCTGGGCAGTGCCCCACATCGCAGGTGAAAGAGTACCCAATTCCGCGGATAGTCGAAATCAATCGCGGCGACGCCGGATTGCGCTCGATCTTCTTGCGCAGCCGAGCGATCTGATTGTCGATAGTGCGGTCCAGCGGCGCATAGCTGTGGCCGCCGGTCAGATCCATCAGCTGTTCGCGTGACAAAACCCTTTTGGGTCGGTCCAGAAAGGTCCAAAGTAGCTTGAACTCGCCACTGGTCAGTTCAACCAGCGCGCCTTCACGGTCATACAAAAGCATCTCTGCGGGAATGGCCTTCATGCCGTCAAACTGCCAGCACGGGCTGACAGGGGCCAATTTGGCAGCATGCGTAACCCCTTTGGTACGGCGCAGGACCGATTTAACGCGGGCTAGCACTTCGCGCATGTGAAATGGCTTGGTGATATAGTCGTCGGCGCCAAGCTCTAACCCGACCACACGGTCAATCACGTCATCCTTGGCGGTAACCATGATGATCGGGACGGGCGATATTTTCCGTATGGCGGTCGCAACATCCAGCCCGTCATCTTTGCCAAGGTTCAGGTCAAGCGTCACCAGATCACAGCGACCCGCCTCTAGCACGGCAAGGGCTGCGGCTTTGTCGCCAGCTTCACGCACAGTGCCGCCTTCGCCCTCAAAGCAACGCCGCAACAGATTTCGGATCTTTGGGTCGTCATCGACGACCAGAATAACAGCGCTTTTCACGACGTGTCCTACCTAATCATTTCATTGCATCTAAGGAGCCAATGGACTTCACGCTATCCGAAAAGGCGCTTTGATACAAATTGATACAATCGGATACATTGCAAGCGATGCAGCAGATACAACCGACCCATAGTTTCCTTAAAGCCAACAGCGAGGGGACTGCCATGTATGTGACTGCCACACAGACCACCGACGAATTCCGCCGCACTATGCTAGAAACGCCCAGCATCGCCCGCAATAGAACGATGACGATCAAACCGGGCAAGCATTTGTTTCTCGAAGGCGACTCCGCCGACCGCATTTTTGAGGTCGCCAGCGGCGTGTTACGCCTGACAAGAATTATGGAGGACGGGCGTCGTCAAGTTATTGCTTTTGGCTACCCCGGTGACACGGTTGGGTTTCCCAGCGACGGGCTTTATCACACCGATTGCGACGCGCTTGTACCCACGACGCTTATCGTGCACCGGCGCCGATATCTTGATGCACCCAACGGCGACCTTGGTCTGCACCAGCGGCTTTTGCGCGCCGCTTTGCGCGAGATTAGCGGGATGCAGGACCATTTCATGATGTTGGGACGCAAATCTTCCATCGAAAAGTTAGCGTCATTCCTGCAAGTGCTGACCGACCGGGTGGGCGAACCCTTGGGTGATTTCGATCAGGTCACTCTGCCCATGACCCGCGCCGATATCGCCGATTTTCTCGGGCTGACGACTGAAACCGTCAGTCGGACCTTCACCCAGTTACGCAAGTCTCAGATTATCGCGATTGACCACGTGAATACGATCATCATCCTCAAACCCATTGCACTGCAATGCATCGCACAGGGCGATCAGGAAATCTAACTCCCCCAGGACTGCCGAGGCTTTTGTCATTCCCTTGCAAAGCCTCGGCATTTTTCTTGGTTGGAGCGCAATGTCAGTTCGGATTGGGCAGCCCATCACGACGAAGTTGCAAATAGAGAACGCTGACTTTTGCACAGACTGCAGTGAAAGTCCGCTCTGAGCCTAAACTCACCGATGCTGCGCCTCGCATAAATGTCAGCTTCTATGCATCGTGTTGTGGCGAGGCACGATAGTCATTTGGTGTCATGCCCGTTTCACGTTTGAAGGCCTTATAGAAGGTCGAGCGCGAGTTGAAGCCTACCTCTAATGCAACTGATAGCACCGATGCGTCGCCCGCCATGATCAGTGGTTTTGACGCCTCTATCCGCCAGCGTGCAACATAGTCGAAGAACGATGTGCCGATCTCTTGATTTAGCGTTTGTGAAACTTGGTTTGGCAGCGCGCCCACTTGCCGTGACAGTTTTTGCAAGGACAAGCTGGGGTCTAAATAAAGGGAGTCCTTGCGCATCATTGTCTCAAGCCGGTCGGCCAACTTTGCCGCGTGGTCACAGGACAACGCAGAGCGAGCATATTTTGGGTCTGGCGCGTCCTCTTTAACAGCAGGGTTCAAGTCCGGTGGCGTGATCGGGGCAAAGTTGGTCAAGAACAACAAGCCGCCAGCGTTCAGCGCAAGAAACAGCTCTTCAAAGATCACAGTACCACCCGTAAGGTTATCATCAATGAGGGAAAACGCCCCGACGGCCCAGATCAGTACCAGCAGGACCATCATCCCATCGACCCAACGCAAATCTCGTTTCTCGACGTCCGTGTAAAGCTGCCGGACATGGGCACGGTAGGCCTTGAGGCGTCGCAGTATCGCGATAAGGTAGGCGAAGGAGGCGATCAACCAGATCAGGATCAGTGCGAACGTCGTCAGGGTAAGAACAGCAGGCCAAACCCCTCGAGGCAAGTCGCCTGATATGAACATTACCTCTTTTGCATGCGCCGGTAGGAGCCAATACCCGATGCATACCGCGGCGGCGATCAAGGGCAACACCAAATCACACCATGGGACTTGCGACCGGACTTGTGATGGTGATCCCATGACCGTCTTCGCCGCGATGTAGTGATAGAAAGCAGGCGGTAGCACGAGCAGCATGACCAATAACAACGGCATGTAATTGATCAACGCACCTTCGGCGAAAGTCCTAACGAGCGGTAGTGCGATCATCGCGATGAATGCGAGGTAGACCAACCCCAGGCTAAGCCGTTCGCGAAGGCCGCTTTGCCTCATCACAGCGGCAAAGAACCCGGTCAGGGCAGTGCCGAGACACAGTCCAGCGAGGGTCAGAACGGCAGCATCTTCCATGCCCTTTGTTATGCTGGATTCAACGGTTTATCAACGCAACCACTGGTTCGAATGAGCAGAAGAAAAATGTCCTCGCCGTCATGCGCGGACGACAGGGTATTCCGTGAGCGCGCATAACCGGGCGAAACCAACCTACCGGAAAGGAAACGTTATGCCCACCTTAGATGTACTCACATTGCTTGCGCATGTAACCCTTGGCGCTCTGGCCGTTGTTGTGGGCGCCATCGCTCTCGGATCGCGCAAAGGGTGCAAAACTCATGTAAGCGCTGGCCGAATTTTTGTGGTGAGCATGGGGCTGGCATCCGTGCTGGGCGCTTTGCTTGGAGCGGCAAAATACGAAACGTTCTGGATCACCTTTCATGCCGGAATCCTTGGAGCGACCTTGGTGACAAGCGGTGTCTTGGCAGTTCATTTTGATGCACGACGTGCAAAAAACTGGTTCATCGCAATCGCCGGATTGAATTTTCTGAACGCGGCAGGTCTTATTGCGGCAGGCTGGTATGCAACGACATTGACAGACGCGCGTTTGTTTGGCTTCGCGGCTGAGGATTACTTTTTCTTGTTCGGAATGGCCGCTATCGCCTTTTGCTTCGATGTAGGCATGACACTAGCGACCCGGATATCAAACAAACATCGGGTCGCCCAGCATCTTGTGCGGATGTGTATCGGCTTTTTCATCGCGGCTGGATCAGCATTTACCGGACCGGGGGCATCGGTGTTTCCAGACGCAGTGCGGGACTCTGGCGTCTTGTCACTCCCTGAACTGACAATCGTGCTTTTCGCGCTGTTTTGGCTTTGGAGAACACTCCGCCGACCTCGGCCAGTAGTTGCGCGTCAGCGAGCCGCTCATCCACGTTAGCAGATGAGCGGCGGGAAATTCGATTCAAACGAGTCGGTCAAGCCTACCGTTTCCTTAGGAGCATACATTGGTCCGGCTTCAGCGAATGCTCACATCGTCCCGCCAAGCGGGCCGTACCCCAGATCACGGTCTAAGTCAGAAATGCCTGGCGGTTCGGCCAATATTGAATCACTCCACCCCTGACGGAATGCAGAAAATCGCCGCATCGCACCAAAGAGGTGCGACGGTCTGCACCCGAGGTTCACACCCTATTCGTCAGCGCGGCTCTGCATATCGATGTCCAAAGCTGGATCAGGGTCCGTGATGAACACCGACAACAGCCCAGCTGTCAGCGCACCTACACCCAGCAATACCAGTGTATAGTTTACAACCCAGCCCACGAACGGGATGAAGTTGAGGACAGCAACAACGCAGATCGCTACCAGAATGGTCACCAGTTTCATCAACACCGAAGGATTCTCGTTGCCATCAAACGCCAGAAGTATCCGGCGCGCGACACCGTAAGCCGCCAGCAGATACCCCAGTGTCCATACCACTATGATCAGCAGCAGGGCGAAGGGCACGAATGGAATGCCAATGATAGTCAGGGCCGTCACCGGAACCATTCCGAATAAAGCCGACAACCCGATCACCCCTAAAAGAAACGTTTGCAAAGGCTGGCGGGTGACCCGGCGGCGCATCTTTTCCACTCTGTCTGGGACCAGCGTCAGGAACACCGCCGCCAGAAGCAACAGAAAGATCGTCGAAATCAGGAAGGCCGAAAAAAGCGACATCCAGGTCGGTAGCATAGGCATATCAACGGTATCCCAGCTGCGATCAAATTCGCGGTACATCTCGCCTCGGTCCCATTCGTCCAGGGTGATCCGTGCAGCCGGGATCACGCTGGCGGGCACGGATTGGTCGGCAGGCGCGGTCAATATCAGATTACCAGAGATCAGGGCCTGAGGCCCGAAAGTCAGCGTCTCTGCCGCGATCCATGCATCCCCGGTTATGGGTGCATTCAGATACACATTGCCGCCAAAAGCGGTCAATGATCCCTCAACCGGGCCTTCAATAATCAGCGAGCGGCCAAAAAAGCGCAGGTTGCCGGTGGTCACTGCATCAACAGTGCTGCGCACGCTGAAACCGGCGGCGGTGATATCTTCGCCCACAGGCGCATCAATGCTAACCGAACTCCCAGCAGCGTAGACATTCCCACCGGTCTGGGTGCTGACGTCGACGTTATAGCCTGCCACATGGGTGTCACCGCTGGTGCTGCCAGAGGTGCTGACAACGCTGCCAGCGGCAAAGACATCGCCGGTGGCGGTCAGATTTTCAGTTACGGTCTCTCCCGCCAGATAGGTATCACCACCGTGGACGCGGCTGATCTGCTCTGCCGTTGCAGAGACGGCAGAGATGGCAAGGCCGGTCACGGCCATAATCAAGAAATGTCGCATAATGAGGTTCCTTTCAAAAGTCGCATGACGCTGAAGTGGTAGTGCCCCTGCCGCGCGCCTGATTGAGCAATGTCAAAACCCTTCGCCGTGTCAGCAGTTAAATGGAAGGTGGCGCAGCCGAGCGTCACCAAAAAGAAATGGAGACTTGATATGCAAACAAACCTCCCCCCTTCCCTGACCAAGGGCAGCGACCCGCAACCCTTTTTTGAACAACTTCAGCAAGAGATGGAGCATCTGTTCGATCGGTTCCGAGGTTACCCGCCCGTGGCAAGCACCCTTTTCGGAGACCGCCTGACGCCTGTGATCGACATGGCTGAAACCGAAGACTCGGTGGAAGTAACGGCCGAAATCCCCGGTGTCGGGTCTGATGACCTAGAAGTTTCGCTGAGCGGTGATCTGTTGGTGATCAAGGGCGAAAAGTCTGACGAGCGGACGGAAGACGACAAGAACTACCACCTACATGAACGCAGCTATGGCAGTTTCCGCCGGCAGATCCCGCTTGGATTTACCCCTGAGGAGGACGCGATAGATGCGAAGTTCGCGGATGGCGTCCTGAAGCTGACAATCACCAAACCAGCAGATGCAAAAACCCAGAACCGCAAGATCGCAATCAACGCAAAGTGATTGCGTCGGCGTCCGGCAAAAAGCCGGGCGCGGGATGAAAGAAAAGGAAACACCATGACCCTGCGCACCATTCTTGTCTGTCTGACCAGCACGGCGTCGGCCGCACACCTGCTCAAATCCGCAGCTGTCCTGGCGCGGCGCGACAATGCCCATGTCATCGGGCTTTATGTAACGGAATCGCTGGTCGTCTATCCGGGCATTGCCATGCATATCCCCGAGGTCAGTTTTCAAAACTTTGCGGCCAGCCAAAAGGCCCACGCCGAAGAAGTGAAAGCGATCTTTGATGCGCAGGCAAAGGCAGAAACCTTTCCAACCGAATGGCGAAGAGTCAGTAGCGAAAGCGGCTTTCTGGCGGATAGCATCATCACAAATGCGCGCAGTGTCGATCTGGTGATTATGCCGCAAGAAGACGACGGCGAAGACCGCCCCCAGATCAACAACCTGCAAGAGCGGGTAATCAAAGAATGCGGACGGCCAGTTCTGGTAATCCCGCGCGATCATACGCCCGAAAAACTGGGTGAGAACATCCTGCTTGGCTGGAGCGACACCCGCGAGGCCACGCGCGCAGTTCATGACCTGTTGAGTGTAGCACAGGCGGAGGCATCAATCCGCGTACTGCGCATCGGCAAACCTCCCAGCAATACTTTTGCCGATCATGCCGCCAATGATATGGCGGCGGCTTTGACGCGGCACGGCCCGCAGGTTGAAATCGTGCATCGGGATAAAGACGGTGAAAAGGTCGCTGATATCCTTAACCACGAAGCCTTTGAAATGGGGGCAGACATGATTGCCACCGGTGCCTTTGGCCATTCGCGCGCCTATGATTTCGTCATTGGTGCGGCGACGCGCGCGTTGCTCAGCGATGCCAAACTACCGGTGCTGTTTTCAAAGTAGTCGGTGGCCCCGCAAGAGGGAACATGGCTAAGGGCAAAGCGTACCTATTCGATGGCGCTCTCAATCAGATCAGCGATTTCACGGTTGCATTCTTAGATGCGCTTGGCACACAAACTAACTCACATCTGCCCAAATCGGTAAATGATCTGAAGCTCGCTTTGTCAGCGGTCGTTGATCAACGCCAGCGTCATCCAACCGCAAATCCTGTGACAGGGCCACTCTGTCCAGTGCGGCAACGGGGCGTGCGGCGTGAAAGCTGCGCCCAGGAGAATACAGCGTATAGGCGCCTTCCAGCGCCTCGAACCCACGGCGGACGGCCCATTCGTTCATATCGCCTATGATTGCCACCTGCGTCGTGTCGCCAAGCCCGGCGACAATGGTTTCGAGCTGGCGACGGCGCGAGTTTCGCAACAGACCCAGATGCACACCCACTACAGTCAAACCATCCTCTAGGGTGACAGCAACCGCGCCGCGTGGCTCGACTCCGGGCAGGGGGATCCGAACGGCGCCGGCGATGCGCAGGCCGCGTCGGACCAATACCGCATTACCATGCCAACCAAGGCTGACACCATTGGTGGCAAGTGGGACAACGTCAAAATCAGTGGCCTGCGCGATCAGGTCCTTTGGCAGGGCTGTCGGGCGGTCCCCCATACGGCGGTCCGCCTCTTGCAGTGTGATCACATCCGCGTCCAATCCGTTAACCACATCAACGATGCGACCCGGGTCTCGGCGACCGTCAAGGCCGCGGGCTTTGCGGATGTTGTAACTGGCAATCCGGCGGGACCGGTGCTTGAAAGGCTGTTGCATGACAGTCATATAGGTATGTGACGCCTTGAAAAACAGGGGCTACCAGCATGCTTTCACAGGTCAGACAACAAGGTTATCTAGTCCAATTCATTTGGGCGCTGCTTTTGCTGTCTGCGCTCGCCTCTGCGATAGAGGGGCGTTTGTCGATGACCTTTGTTGCCTTGGCGACGCTGGCCTTGTCAGTGGCCCCTGTGGTGCTGGCAAATCGTTTGGACATTACGCTGCCCATTCCTTTTGTCGCCTCGGTCACCCTGTTTGTCGTCGCATCAATCTTTATGGGAGAGGCCTTTGATTTCTACGAACGGGTGTGGTGGTGGGATCTGGCCTTGCACGGATCGTCTGCCATAGGGTTCGGGCTTGTTGGGTTCATCTTTGTGCTGATGATGTTTGAAGGTGACCGATTTGCTGCCCCGCCTTGGGCCATGTGCCTGATGGCCTTTGGGCTGGCCGTCACCGTCGGGGCCTCTTGGGAAATTTTCGAATTCCTGATGGATCAGTGGTTTGGGCTGAATATGCAGAAATCCGGGCTGACGGACACGATGGAAGACCTGATTGTCGATGTGATCGGGGCAGGGTTCGCCAGTTGGCTGGGTTATGTATACCTACGGGCCAAGGATCGGTCCTTTTGGACCTGGCCGATTGACAGGTTCGTGGCGTTGAACAAACGTCTGTTCCGCAAACATCGGTGAATAGTTGCACGGCAAACGAAGCGGCACCTACCCTTCAATAAGCGCCAGCCTGCGGGCCAGCGCATCGCGTTCCTCAATCAAATCCAGCACCAGCGCCACACCGGCCACATTCAACCCCAGATCACGCATCAGGCGCGCGGCTTTGCGCGCACGGGCGATGTGGTTGGGGGTAAACTCCCATTCAGGTGCAGTACGGGCGACCGGCGTCACCACGCCGTGGTCGACCAGTGTCACCACCCAATTTTCGTTGGTGTCGCAAAACATGGTGAGTTCTGACAACGATAGTGTCTCGACCACATCGGCGCGCAGGGCGCGGGGTTGGGCTTTTTTCATAGCGTCATACTCCTAGTTTCGAGCGGGGATTAAAGGCTTGGGCGCGGGCAAGCTGTTGATAAAGATTGCGCGCCTCCTCTGAAAGTTTCGGGGGATTCACGATATGCAAAATCGCATAAAGATCGCCTTTCTGGGCCGCCGGGATGCCGCGACCACGCAAGCGAAGCTTCTGCCCCTGGCGGGCGTTCGCTGGCACGTTCAGATCAACCGGGCCTGTGGGTGTTGGCATCTTGATCTTGCCGCCTAAGGCTGCTTCCCACGGGGTCACGGGCAAGGTCACATAAAGGTCGCGGCCCTCGATGCGGTAGATCGGATGCGGCTGAAATGCGACCTCGATCAGCAGATCACCGCCGCCTGCTCCTCTGCCTCCCAGTCGTAGATGCTGGCCGGGCAGCACGCCTTTGGGAATGGACAGATCGATACGATGGGTCTGCATGGTCACCCGGCCGGCATCGTCAATCTGTGGGGATTGCAGTGTAAGCGATTTCTTGGCCCCCGATATGGCATCTTCCAAGGCCACCTCGACCACCGCTCGCTGGTCCTGTGACATTCCGCGCCTTCCAAACCGCTGGTCAAAGAAATCGCGAAACATGTCCGCGTTCACATCCCTTTCGTCAAAGGCAAAGCCGCCGGACCAACGCGGGCTCTGACGTGGATCAGCCTCGGCTCTGGGTTGATCCCAATCCGCACCATAACGGTCATATGCTGCGCGCTTTTCGGGATCGCTCAGCACCTCATAGGCGGCACCGGCGGCCTTGAATTTCGCATCCGCATCCGCACCGGAGCTTACATCTGGATGGAATTTGCGGGCCATTTTGCGATAAGCGCGTTTTATCTCATCAGCGGATGCATCCGTGGGCACGCCAAGCGCCTGATAAAGTGCTGTGTCAGTCATTGGGTCGTCTCGCTTCTATTGCGGTGATCTTGCCTGACCCCTACCCGCGCCGGATTGACTAATCTCAATCCACTGCCTGCGGCGCGGTTCTAGGGTTGATGTGAAATAGATAAGAGGCCCACTGATGAAAAACGCGACATTTCTTGCCCTGCAAGGCCCTGACGGGACCACCGCAGACCTTGCCCCAATCGTTGAGGCCGCACAGGCGCACAACGGACGACTTAGCGTGCTGCACACGGGCCCTGTGCCGATCCTGAACTATGCCATCACGGCCACACCTTATGCCGTCCCAGTCGTCCCCGAAGGTTGGCTGGGTGAACGCAACAGAATGGCAGAGCTCTTGGCAGTCAAACAAACCGAAACACGCGATTTTCTGGTCAAGGAGGGGCTCACTGGCGAGGTTGCTACGCTTTGCATAGAGCCCGCGGCGATGCATGATATCGTCGCAGTCCGCGCGCTGTTTGCGGATGTCAGCATCGTGCAAAACACCCTGCGCGATAATGAGACGGCCTTTAACAATATTGTCTATGGCCTGCTGTTCGAAGCACCGGGTCCGGTCATGCTCAACGTGGAAAAAGGCGGCAAGGCCCTCGCATCCGATACCGTGATGATCGCGTGGAACAGCAGCGTGCCTGCTGCACGCGCGGTGCGCGGCGCCCTGCCGCTGTTAAAATCCGCCAAAGAAGTGATCATTGCCACCTTTGATGCCGATCCCTCACGCTGGGCGGACGGCGACAACCCCGGCGCAGACCTTGCCATGTGGCTAAGCCATCACGGATGCAATGTGACTGTGGGAGAATATGTCACAGGGCGCAAATCCGTGTCGCAGTCCATTCTGGCGCGTGCGCAGGAAAATGCTGCCGATCTAGTGGTCATGGGTGCCTATGGGCGCAGTCGCTGGAATGAACGTTTCTTTGGTGGCACCACGGAATCGATGATCAAACAAACCGAAATGTCGGTCCTTCTTGCGCATTAACCATTGATCTGGCACTTGCGCTGCGGTCGCGTCCGCAAGTGCCAAACCGCGTCATTGCAGGTCGCTGCGCGCGATGATGTTCGCGCCAGAGGTCAATGCGTCGTTGGGGTGCGTTACAACGGTTGTGCCAGCCTCTAACCCTTCTAGCACTTCAGCGAATTGGGCGTTCTGACGTCCGATGCGGATCGCCTGTTCGGTTGCGATGCCATCTTCTGCCGTAAACACCGCCCAATCACCGTTTCGTTTGAACAGGGCGCTGAGAGGGACTTGCAACGCGTCCTCGGTCCGCCATTCGGTGATCCGCAGGAACACGGCAAAGCCATCGCCCAAACCGGCCCTTTCAGTCACGGGCGAGGTCAGGTCAAAGACCGCATCCAGTCGCTGTTCATCAATGCCAAGTGCAGACACTTTGGTTTCGGCAGCAGGCGCGATGCTGGTCAAGGTCGCGGAAAGGGCAATCGGCCCGCCCCAGCGTTCCACGACAGCCTGCGCACCCGGTTGCAGGCGCACGGCATCGCTGGACAAAAGATCAGCCACAATTTCGAGCTCGGCGGGATCGCCGACGCGCAAGAGCGGGTCACCGGTGTGGACAGGATGTTCGCTGATACTTGCCACGCTAAGAACGACACCCGTTGTCGGGGCAGTGATTTGCAGACAACAGCTTAAGTCGATCTGCCCGCCGGAATCCGGAGTTTGCAACATTGTCTCGGCACGGGCGAGAGTGCTTTGCGCCATGTTGATGCGCGCCTCGGCGGCTTGGACGGTGGTTTCGGCCACGGCAAGCCTTTGCAACGCGTCCTCAAGCTGGGTCAGCGAAGACACATTGCGTTCCACAAGGGTTTGGGTCCGGTCGTATTGGGACCGTGCCAAGGATCGGTCTTCGATCGCGCGCGCCAGATCGGTCTTGGCAACATTCAGTGCGGCTTCGGCCTCTTGCACGGTGGCTTGGGCTTGCAACATGCTGCGGCTGTCCAGCAAGCCGGGGGCTGCGGGCTGCACGACAGCAACAACGGTTTCGCCTGAAACGACTGGAGAGCCGACATCTACAGGGGATCGCAAGGCCGTTCCGGTGATCGGACTGGCAATGTCGTAGAGGTCTTTGATCCGGGTGACGCCATCGGCGTTGATTGTTACATCCAGCGGGCCGCGGGTCAGCACATGCAGATCAACTGGAATGGGGTCATCCTGAAAGGACACATAGCCCAGCGACAGCATGACTGCGGCACCGAAACCGACTAATCCAATGGTACGAGGTTTCCAAGTCATTGGCTATTCCCTTACTTTCATTACAGAAACGAGGTTTTGTTTGTCCAGACGGCGGCGCACGACCATGACCGACCCAAAGCTCGCCAAAAGCACGACAAGGCTGGATTTGGCATAGACCGCGGGTTCCATCACAAGCGGCAGATTATAAAGATCGCTGGAGAAACTGTTGAACATGTTGGCCGCGATCATCGTCCCGATCAACCAGCCCAAAGGCTGCGCCAGCACTGCCAGCAACATGGTTTCACCGATCAAGATGTAGGATACCTCTCCTCGTGTGAACCCAAGAATGCGCAGACTGGCCAATTCGCGGGAACGCTCCGAAAGCTGAATGCGCGCACCGTTATATGTGACCCCAATGGTGATCAGCACAGCAATAGTAATGTAGATTGCATTGATCATGCCGATGTTTTCTTCAATCGTTTCGGAAAAGGACCGGCGTGTGTCTGTCATCATCACAATGCTGGCAAGGTTGGGAATGTCCTTTAGCCGGGCATGCAGGTTCAGCACTTGCGTATCATCGAGCGAGACATTGATCACGGATATGCGCGGTGACTGCCGCAGCAAGCTGTTCACATAGTCGAGGTCCATATATGCGCCGATTCCAAAGTATTGCGCGATGGTATTGCTGACGATCAGTGTATGGGTTTCCTGCCTGCCACCAAGAAACTTGGCATCCACCCTATCCCCGATCCCGACGCCCAAATGCGCGGCCAACCTATCCGTCAGGACGATGCCGCCAGATGGGACCGACACCTGATTCCCGTCGCTGTTCATCACGCGGCTCAGGTCCGTTGCGGGGTGATTGGCTTGGATAGAGGTGCGTTTTTCGCGGTTGCCGTTGCGCAATATAACCGCATGAAACTGCTGGCCTTCGGTCTGGAGGATCGCAGGCAAGTCTGCGGCCGTCTCCATCACGACCTCCGGCATATCGTGCGACATCACCAGCATGCCATCCTGCCGGTTGGTTTCATAAAATGCACTGTCGATAATCTTATCCAGCGAGGGCGGAAAGAACGACGGCGACACGATGGTCGAGACTGCCAAGGCAATCCCTAAAAGCGTCAGACCACTGCGCACAGGCCACCTGATCAGCGCGCGCAGGATCATGATTGTCGGCTGCGACAGGCGCATCGCAGCCATAGTGCGGTCAATCAACGAACGTTTGAACTGCGGCGGTGCAGGGGGCTGCATCGCGATGGCGGGCGCAAGGCGGGCGGCCTTGATCGCGGTTTGCGTGGCCCCCAGCATCGTGGCCAGCAAGGCGGCGATAGCAGAGACCGCATAGACCCATGGCGATGTGCTGAGGATCAGGAACGGAAAGTCAAAGTACTGTCCATATTCCGTGGCCATATAACGTGCCAACCATGCCCCCACGCCCCAACCAATGCCAATGCCCGCGACCGCAATCAAGGCAGCCAACAGTAGATAATGCAGGCATATTTCGAGATCAGAGTATCCCACCGCCTTAAGCAACCCAATCTGACTGCGTTCCAGCGCGATGATCCGCCCCATCACCATGCTGACCAGAAACGCCGAGATTCCGAAAAAGATCGGGGGTAGGATAGAGGCCATGTTCAGCTGTTGCTTGATCTCGGAATCAATGAACGCATCCGATATCTGTAAATCTCGTCCATAGGCCCCCAGCGATCCGTAGGGGTCGAGCAACTGGTCGACCGCGTCAATCACGCTGGCCTCTTGCGCGCGTGGTGTCAGCTTTAGCGACAGATCGTTGAATGCACCGGTCATGTCAAAGGCAGCATCCACTGCGGGCTTTGGCATCCACAAAATGCCAAAGGTTGCGTTGTCCGGCATCAGTGCGCCGGGGCCGATGGTATAGATGAACTCGGGCGATTGGGCGGTGCCAGTAATTGTCAGCTGCCGTTTTTGACCATTCAGGTTGGCAAAAAAGTGGTCCCCTACCACAAGGTCATTGGCAGTAGCAAAATTTGCGTTCACCATAACCTCATCAGTTGATATCGGATCCGGCAATCGCCCCGTGGTCACTATCGGGACATTCAGGCGGGGCAATCCGTCAACCGGCAGCGACAGGATTTGTCCACTGACGCTGACACGGCTGCCAGGCACATCCAGTATTGCGCTGCCAGAGGTACGTGTTTCAACGGCCCAGACACCATCAATCGCGGCCAGTTCCGCGATCAGATGTTCGGGCGCGCGTTTCACCGCGCTGAACACATCGGCAAAGCGGTTGCGTTCATAATAAGTCTCGCGAGTATCGCTGAGCGATTTATAGGTTCCCAGCGCCATCAACAGGATCGCGACGCCGCAAGCCAGTACCAAAGCGATCGCAAGTGCTTGCTTCCATAGACGGGCAAAGTCGCGCAAGAGCTTTTTGTCCAACGCCTGCATCACCATACAATCTCTGCTGGGGCAAGTCGGGTCTCATTGGTAGAGACACTGCTGATTTTGCCGTCTTGAAACTGAATGACACGGTGCGCCATGCGCTGGATTTCGGCGTTGTGGGTGATGATGACGGTGGTCGTACCAAAGCGTTCGTTGATGTCTTTGAGCACCTCTAGCACCTGAATGCCGGTGCTGCTGTCAAGCGCGCCGGTGGGTTCATCGCACAGCAAAATCTCGGGTCGTTTGGCGATGGCGCGCGCAATAGCGACACGTTGCTGTTCGCCACCCGACATCTCGGACGGGAAATGATCCATACGGTCGGCCAGATCGACAAGCGCCAGCGCCTCTTCGGCGGGCATCGGGTTTGGGGACACATCGGTCACCAGCTGCACGTTTTCGCGGGCGGTCAGGCTGGGCACCAAATTGTAGAACTGAAACACAAAGCCCACGTGATCGCGCCTATAAAGGGTCAGGCCACGGTCGGGCATATCCGTCAGTTCCTGATCGCGGAACCAGACACGACCCGATGTGGCATGATCAAGTCCGCCAAGGATGTTGAGCAGGGTCGATTTGCCACTGCCAGAGGGCCCCAGCAGAACAGCCATCTCGCCTGCGAAAAGTTCCAAATCCACACCAGCGAGGGCGAAGACCTTTACGTCACCGGTCTGGTAGACCTTCGTGACATTTTGGGTGCGGAATACGACATCTGGCACGGAGGGTAGGCCCTTTTGGAGTAATCGAGATGCGGGGATACTGACAATTTTGCGGCCAGCGGAGATTGATCGAAATCAATCCAGTGCGCGATTCATGCCCTAGAATATGGGGCAGAGATGCGGGCGCAAACGGCCCGCAGTATTCAACAAAGGAACGCGATATGAATGCGAATGTTGGAACAATCGACCGTCTGCTGCGCTTGGTGATCGGCGCATTTCTGATCGTGGCGCCGCTCATCAATTTCATGGGTTTGGGCGCGAGTGCAGCCGTGTCTTACCTTTTAATCGCCGTGGGCGTGGTTTTGGGCCTCACAGCCCTGTTTGGCTTTTGCCCACTCTACCGCGTGCTTGGCATCCAGACCAAAACCTAATGCCCTTAAAAACAGGAGTTTTCCATGACTGATGTCGAAAGACTGCTCAAGAACACCGTAGAAGAACTTGATCGGTTGCTAAACGCCAAGAATGTACTTGGCGACCCTATTGAAAAGGACGGATCAACCGTGATCCCGATTGTCAGCTACGGTTTTGGCTTCGGCGCAGGTGGTACAGACAGCCCCAAGACCGGCAACGGCGGCGGCACCGGTGGCGGTGGGGGCATCAAACCAATCGGCGCGATCATTCTAGACACCAAAGGCGCCCGGGTTGAGGCGATCAAGGGCGCGATGTCCGGCTTTACCGAGGTTTTAAGCGACGCCGCGGCGATCGCCATTGAAAAATCCTCAAAGGGGAACGACGGCGCGCCAAAAGAGGCCTGACATGGCCTTGCAGATTCTGCTGTGGTTGGGCGTGGCACTGCTAGTATTGGTGGGATTGTTGGTGTGCTTGCCAGTCTACGTCGCAGTCACATGGCAGAGTGACCCTGTCAGACGGAGCATCGTATTCTTGCGTCCGTTTGGCGGGGTATCACCCCAGATCAAGGTATTTGATAGCGCGCGCAAGCCTGCCCGCAAAACCAAGAGCTCGGGTCCCAAACACCCCAAGCCGCGCAAAAAGGGCCCTGCCCCGCGCGGGAATGTCTTGGCAGAGGCGTTGGTGCTATTGCGCCGTGTGTTCGGTGCCATTCACATCGACACCATTCAACTGGATGCGGAGTTCGGTTTAGGAGATCCGGCCGAGACGGGGCAGTTGTTTGGCCAACTTTGCCCGGTGATCTATGGCACGGGTGCGGATATCACGCTGCGCCCGAATTTCGATATGGCCTGTCTACGTGGCACGGGCCTAGCAAGGTTTCGGGTCACGCCGGTTGCGGTGGCTTGGCCCTTTGCCCGTTTTGGCTGGCGCGCGTTTGGACCGGGCGCATGACCTATGTACTAAGCAAACCCTTTAAGGTGGGCCGCTACAAGATCGCGGTGATATCGCGTCAGACCATTGGTGCAGATCTACTAGGGCGCAAAGGGGTTGCGTTGGCTGGCCGTAAGGAACCCGCCTTCGTGGTCGTGCAAGATGGGCATAGTGGTTCTGCACTGGATATGACGGGGGCCAAAGTTCCGATTGCGAAGGTGGTAGAACTTTGCCCTTCTGTTAAGGCACTACAAGCAAGGGTGCGATAAAGAGCACGGCAAAAGCTCTCGTGTGGAACACCTCAAACGGCGCATCAAGAACTCCGCAGATCAACGAATTGCTCTCGCATACTTTGTGCGCCTGCTTGCTGATCAACGCCACAATCTGACATCTCTATACAATCTGCCGCACGTACCGTTTGTGTCAAACCAGCCCTCATCTCTCACATTCCTGTCAGGTTGATTGCTTCAATGCCTTGCATGGGTCACAAGATGCGCAGCTTGGGAAGAGGCCACATGCTTGACCGTTACGCACGTCAGTTGATCGATCCACCGCTAAACCAGATTGGTCGCGGCCTAGCCGCGCGTGGTTTCACTGCGAATGGTGTAACGTTGATTGGCTTGGGTCTTGGGTTGTTTGCGGCTTTGTTGATTGCTGTTGGGCAATTCGGTTGGGCGCTTGTTCCATTACTGGCCAGTCGCGTCGCAGATGGTTTGGACGGGGCGGTGGCTCGTGCAACACAGAAGACGGATTTTGGCGGCTATCTGGATATCGCGGCTGATTTTCTGTTCTATGGCGCGATCCCGATGGCCTTTGTCTTGTATGATCCGGAACTGAATGGTGCGGCGGGCGCGTTCTTGTTGGCGTCGTTCTATTTCAATGGCACCAGTTTTCTGGGCTATGCAATCTTGGCTGAAAAACATGGGCATAAGACCACGGCACAGGGCCAGAAATCGCTCTACTATTCGAACGGCATTCTGGAAGGGACCGAGACCATCGTGTTTTTCGTCATCATTTGCCTGTTGCCTGCCTACTTCTCCCCGCTGGCTTGGGTCTTTGGCGCCCTTTGCTTTGCGACCGCCACACTGCGGATCTATGCCGCCAAACAAATCTACACGAACTAAAGGATAAAGTTCATGAAACATCTTGCCGTATTGGCCGCTTTGCTGGCTCCTTTGCCCGCTCTGGCTGACATTGATCCCAGCAACTGGGACGCCGTAACCGCCGAGGCCGAAGGCCAGACCGTGTACTGGAACGCTTGGGGCGGCTCGACCACGACCAACGATTTTCTTGCTTGGGTCGGCAGCCGTGTAATGGAAGATTACGGTGTCACGCTGGAACATGTGAAGCTGACTGATACTGCCGATGCCGTGACCCGCGTCTTGTCTGAAAAGCAGGCGGGCGAGGATGATGACGGCGCGATCGACATGATCTGGATCAACGGCGCTAACTTTGCCGCCATGAAAGACGCGGATTTGCTGTTCGGCCCCTATGCTGAGCAGTTGCCGAATTGGGCGTTTGTGGACGTGGATGGCAAGACGGTACAGACCGACTTTACCGTGCCTGTAGAAGGCTTTGAGAGCCCCTGGGCGATGGCGCAGGTTGTTTTCATCCATGACACTGCTGATCTAGTAGAGCCACTTGGGTCAATGTCCGCGATCTTGGATTGGTCTGCAGCAAACCCTGGCCGTTTCACCTATCCGCAGCCACCTGATTTCCTTGGCACGACTTTCCTGAAGCAAGCTTTGGTTGATCTTTTGGATGACCCGTCAGTGCTGGCTGATCCTGCGACAGATGACAACTACGATACTGTCACTGCCCCACTCTGGGCTTTCCTTGATGACTTGACACCAACGCTTTGGCGCGAAGGCCGTGCTTATCCCGCTACTGGCCCTGCGCAATTGCAGCTAATTGCAGATGGTGAAGTTGATCTTGCGATTTCCTTTAGCCCCGGTGAGGCGACAGCCGCCATTGCCAACAACCAGTTGCCACCCACCGCACGGACCTTTGTTTTGGACAAAGGTACTATCGGCAACGCGTCCTTTGTGGCGGTGCCTTACAATTCTGGTTCCAAGGCCGGTGCGATGGTTGTCGCAAACTTCCTGATGTCGCCAGAGGCGCAGGTGCGCGCCCAAAACCCAGAGATTTTGGGTTACGGCACGGTACTGAATATGGATGCGCTTTCGGCGGACGATCGAGCTGCGTTTGACGCCTTGGAACTGGGTGTTGCGACATTGTCGCCTGCTGAATTGGGCACTGTGCAAGCCGAGCCGCACCCAAGCTGGATGACCCGCATCGCGGACGACTGGATGCAGCGTTATGGTGTATCGCAGTAATCGTGCTGATCTGCGCAAAAAAGGGCCTCGGGTTTAACCCGAGGCTATCCTGCATTTGAACCGCCGTCGTTACCTTCCAATTCTGCCGATCCTGACATTGCTTGTGATGTTGGGTCCGGTTGCGGCGGGTCTATGGGGCACCTTGCTGCCTGCCTTTGGACACTTACCCGCGGCAGGGCTAAGTGGCCCGTCACTTGATCCGTTCCGTGATCTGTTTGACTGGGCAGGTTTGCCGCGCGCGGTGATGCTATCCATTTCAACCGGGTTGCTTGCGACCGTGATTTCATTGGCAATTGTGGTGTTAGTGACTGCTGGCTGGTCCGGTACGCGCCCTTTTCGCACCCTTGAACGATTACTGTCGCCTCTTTTGTCTGTGCCTCATGCGGCGGCTGCCTTTGGCTTAGCATTTCTCATCGCGCCTTCAGGGTGGTTATCGCGCCTGATTTCCCCCGGCATCACCGGATGGGTCCGTCCGCCCGATCTTTTGATCGTGCAGGATACATGGGGTCTGACCATGACAGCGGGACTGGTCGTCAAGGAAGTCCCGTTTCTTTTGCTGATCACGCTGGCCGCTTTAGGGCAAGCCGATGCACAACGCAGTGTCACGATTGCGCAGGCGCTGGGGTATGGACGCGTGACGGGTTGGCTGAAAACCGTATTTCCACGGGTTTATGCGCAGATCCGGCCGCCTGTCTATGTCGTTCTGGCCTATTCCATGTCTGTGGTGGATGTCGCCGTCATCCTTGGCCCCAATACACCGCCGCCCCTGTCTGTGCAGATTGTGAAGTGGATGTCCGACCCTGATTTGGCGATGCGGCTAGAGGCGGCTGCGGGAGCTTTGCTGCAATTGGGCCTCGTTGTCGGCGCTTTGATCATTTGGCGTTTCGGCGAAATGGTGGGTGGCTATCTGGGGCGACGTTGGATTGCCAAAGGCAGCCGCGGTAGGTTTGACCCGATTGTTGCACAGGGTGCGCTGGTTGCGGGCGGTACATCGGCGTTGATTGTCCTTTTGGGGCTGGCCGTATTGGCCATCTGGTCTATTGCTGGGTTTTGGGGGTTTCCCGAGGCCTTGCCTGATCAGTTTACCCTGCGCAACTGGATGCGTTTTGGTCCCGGCACGCTAGACGCACTTGGTGAAACTGCGTTGATTGCCTGCGTAGTTGCCTGCGTGGCATTGCTTCTGACAGTCGGGTGTTTGGAGGCAGAGTACCGCTATGGTCTGTCGTTCAGCCAACGTACTGTCTGGTTGATTTATCTGCCACTTCTTATTCCCCAAACGGCCTTCTTGCCGGGGCTGCAAACCCTGATGTTAGGTGTTGGTGCGGATGTGGGGCGGCTGCCGGTGATGCTGGCGCATCTGGTTTTTGTCCTGCCCTATGTCTTTTTGTCGCTCGCAGATCCGTTCCGCGCTTGGGACACGCGGATGGGCACGATTGCGGCTGCGCTAAGGGCAAGTCCCGATGGGGTGCTGTGGCGGGTGCGTTTGCCGATGTTGTTGCGCCCGATCCTAACCGCTTTGGCGGTTGGATTGGCGGTATCGGTGGGGCAGTATCTGCCAACACTGCTGATTGGCGGAGGCCGCGTGGCGACGCTGACAACAGAGGCTGTGGCACTCGCCTCTGGCGGGGATCGTCGGGCAATTGCAGTTTATGGTCTGATGCAGACCGGGGCAGCTTTGGTGCCATTTGCGCTTGCGCTGCTGCTGCCCGCGCTTGTTTGGCGCAACAGAAGGGGATTGCGACATGGATAAGGGGCTGTCGCTGAAGGATGTAGTGATTTCCAAGGGTGGTGTTCCGCTCTTGTCGATCACGCATGACATCGATCCCGGCGAGGTACTCACCGTCATGGGCCCCTCCGGCGTTGGAAAATCAACATTGCTGGCGTTTGTCACCGGAACGCTTGCTTCGGATTTTCGCGCAAAGGGCGAGGTTTTGTTGGATGGCCAAAACATTACCCATGCTGCGGCCCATCAACGTCGTGTGGGCATTCTGTTTCAAGATGATTTGCTGTTTCCGCATCTTTCAGTTGGGGCCAATTTGGCCTTCGGATTGCAGCCGGGAGGGAGCGCTGCTGAGCGCAAAGCCAAGGTTGAAGAAGCATTGGATGAAGTGGGGTTGAGCGGTTTTGCCATTCGCGATCCAGCGACATTGTCTGGCGGGCAAAAGGCGCGCGTTGCGCTGATGCGGATGTTGCTGTCCGAGCCTTGCGCGTTGTTGTTGGATGAACCGTTTTCAAGGCTGGACGCCGCATTGCGGGCGCAGGTGCGGGACATGGTTTTCGACCGGGCCCGCGCACGTGCGTTGCCAGTATTGATGGTCACGCATGATGCGGATGACGCACAAGCGGCAGGTGGGGCGATTGTGACGCTTGGAGGATAAGGGGCTCCGCTTGCAAGTCATAACCAATCCGGCGCCACCCAAGACGGACACTTGGCCTTAATCATCCCTCTCGCACCTATCGCGCATCGGCGTTTGATCAATAAGCGCACTGTCGTGGTTTCAAAGGTTCTGACTGAGCGACAGTGGTTATCCAAATACGCTCCGGTACTCACTGACCCCAACGCCAAAGCGTCGCTGGAAGGCGCGGCGCATCCGCTGCAGTTCTCCAAAGCCGCTTTGGACAGCAACGCGCTTCGCCGGAATATCATCCATCAACAGCCCACGCGCATGATCAACCCGTATTCGTTCCACAAACTGTGCTGGAGTTTCTTCCAAGTCTCGCTTGAAGCGACGCGAAAGCGTGCGTGCGTTCATCCCAGCGGTGTCAGCCAAGGCATCGAGGGTCCAGTCCAGATGAGGCTGGGACACAACCTGTTCAATGAGACCTGCGAGCGTATCATCGCGCGTAAACTGCCCAGCAAGATGCAAGGCATATTGGCTTTGGCCGCCAGTACGGCGCAATTGGACGACTAACTCGCGGGCCACTTCGAGCGCAGCTTCGGCACCGCAGTCAGCGCGGATCGTTGCAAGTGCCAGATCAATGCCAGTCGTCACACCAGCGGAAGTAAAGATTTGCCCGTTTGACGTGCTGATGCGGTCAAGGTCCCAAAGGACTTTATTGTATTTGTGCGTCTCTGCCAGACGCGACCAATGCGTTGTTGCGACCAGACCGTCCAGAACGCCCGCTGACGCCAGCACCAACGCACCCGAGCATACCGAAATCAAACGGGCATCGCTGTTTTCTGCCCGATGCTGGATAAGTTTGCGGACCTTTTCGTTCGCCGCGAGGGCATCAACCCCATCGCCACCCGGGATAAGCAAATCGTTCGCGTTGGAGCCCGCCAACAATTTCGCCTCGGCCCCTAAAGTCAGCCCACAGCATGCAGTAACAGGCTTTCCATCAAGGGAGACAAACCTCAGATAGTACTTTCGACGGCCATTTACGCGCGCAGTCTTGAAAGCCTGCGCAGACCCAGAAACATCCAGCAAGTTCACGCCTTCAAACAGCAGAATGTCTATTGTCCGCGCTCTAGAGAAGTTGTCCATTTTTGACGCCTGTTTGACATATGAGACAAAACACATCCGCATTATACATCGATCTGTCAATCAAAATGCGTGGATCTTTCGAATGTCTATTTCTGCACTTGCTCGAAACCGGAACCTGATCTGCTTGCTTGTATCAGATGCCATTCTGGTGTCGGCAATGCCAATGTTGGTTATTCTGGGCGGGCTTTCAGGCCTGATGCTGGCACCGACTACAGGGCTTGCGACATTGCCTGCTTCACTTCAGACTTTGGCATGGCTGCTTGCAGCAGCCCCATTCTCGCTATTAATGGGAAAGATCGGTCGTGGGCCGGGATTTATTGTTGGGGCCGGATTGACGATCGTAGGGGCAGTGCTGGGGACATGGGCACTGATCACTGGCAGCTTTATCCTGATTTGTATGGCCCATTTGATCCTAGGGATCGGATTGACCTCCCACCAGTATTTCCGGTTTGCAGCCGCTGAGGTAGTGAGCAAGGAATGGCGTCCCGTTGCAATTTCACTGATGCTCACATCAGGCTTGATCGCCGCTTTTATAGGCCCACAGATATTTATTATGGCAAAGGATGTATTGGCACCTGTGCCACTGGCAGGGGGCTATGCGGCCATTATTGTGCTGTCACTTGTGGGTGCCTTACCGCTTCTATTCTTGCAGATTCCGATCCCCCAGAGAGTGGTGCGCCCGAAGTCAGCCTCGCGGTTTGCTTCGCTTGCCATTCTTCGTCAAAGGCCCGTGCGAAATGCCGTGCTCATTGGTGCTAGCTCTCAGGGTGTGATGATCTTCATGATGGTGCCAACAACGCTTGCAATGATTGGTTGCGGGTTTTCCGAACCCGTTGCTGGCGACGTCATTCGATGGCACTTCGTCGCCATGTTCGCACCAAGCTTTTTCACCGGATTCCTGATCAAGCGGTTCGGCTCCACGCCTATTGTGTCCATTGGCCTGTTCTTTCTGGCTCTTGCGGCCGTCATCGGAGCAAGTGGTTTGTCTGCCGTTCAGTTTTACGGGGCCCTTGTTTTGCTTGGGGTCGGATGGAACTTCAGCTTCATCGGTGCCACGAACATGCTAACTAATGCTGTACCTGATCAGGACAATCCAGTCGCTCAAGGTGTAAACGACACTGTGATCGCGCTTGTTTCCACGATTTGCGCCTTTGCATCGGGCGCTGTGGTCGCTGGTTTTGGGTGGATCGTCCTTTCCACCGTCACACTAGTCTTTGTCATCCTCTCCTTCAGCGTGCTCTTTCTAGACCGGGTTAAGGCGACCCCATCAACGTTGTCTTCAAAATAGAACCCCTGCAGCAGACGTTGCCACTTTGACCGTGGCCAGCTGCCAGTTCATCGCAACTTGGGGCGACACTTGCGGAATGTCGGTGCTGCTGCCTTCACCCACTGTCTACGAAGGCTGATCTTGTTCAGCTGATGTATGGTGCGGTATCAAGCTCAATGAGATGATTTGGTAACTCGTCTGTTTTCGGGCTTTGAACGGGAAAATTTTCTGTTAGCAGAGCGCCCGCACCACCTATAATTGACAGAAATCCATCTGCCAATTTGTCCGCTTTGATGTCATTGACAAAGCCCGAGATTAGATCCTCCCAGTCTGATTGCTGTACCCGTTCATTGATGCCCTTGTCTGCGACGATCGTGACGTATTTTTCCTCCCACGACACAAAGATGAGTATAGCATTTCGAGCGCGTGTTTCGTGCAGGTGATGCTGGAAGAATTGTTCAATGCTGTAACGGTCACAGTTCTGTTTCTTCAACCATCTGGGTGTGACCAAGTTACTGAGGGGGGTGCAGGTAAACGCAAGGGCGAGTATCACAAAGACAATGATCTGATGCTGAAAACTCAACGTGAAACCGGAAAATTGAAAGAGTTCTACGAGCGGCAACATGAGTGAAAGAATAGCAGCGGTCAGAAGCGGATAGAGGATGTATCGCGCCGACCGTCTGGTGATAAGACAGACAAGTTCGCTGTCACAGGTCTTTTCAACATCGG
>ENA-OQVM01001337-OQVM01001337.1-marine-metagenome-genome-assembly--contig:-NODE-1337-length-32923-cov-37.903032_pt1 | contig 32923 bp, 27 predicted proteins | sample MGYA00237776_ERZ505498 | MGnify/ENA primary metagenome ERZ505498 (study PRJEB26159, sample SAMN06265151) | marine metagenome | isolation source: Helgoland LTER site | place: Germany:Helgoland, sampling...
TCATTTATAGATTTTGAGGGTTGGCAAGATGTTTCTCTATTTCCGTCGTATATTGTTGCAAGTAATATATGTATATCACCTCTTTATAGGAGTATTCAACATGATGTTGCCTATGCAAATAAAATTTTTCAATACATGAGTTTTGGTAAACCCATCCTAGTTAGTAATGCAACTGCTCAAAAAGAGATCGTTGAAAGAATTAACAGTGGATTAGTTCATCAAGAAAAAAATAAAGTTGATTTTTCTTCTAAAGTATTAGAATTATATCAAAATGAAGAGAAAGCAGAAGAATTAGGTAATAAGGGTAAGCAATTTATAGAAAATGAATTCTCTTGGGAGGTTACCTCTCAAGCCCTGGTTAAATTATACAATGAGCTCTAAGAAAAAAGTTTTAATTATAACGTACTATTGGCCCCCTTCCGGAGGTTCTGGTGTTCAGCGGTGGTTAAAGTTCTCTAAATACCTAAGAGACTTTAATATTGAACCAATTATTTATACTGTAGATAATCCTTCATATCCAATAAAAGATACAAGTTTAGAAAGTGAAATACCGTTAGATTTAGAAGTTTTAAAACAACCTATTTTTGAACCAAATTATTTTCTATCTATTTTCGGAAACAATAAAAAGAAAGAGAGTGCTGGTTTTTTAAATCCAAATCCAACTTTATTGGGAAGATTTTTTCAGTATGTTAGGGCCAATTATTTTATTCCAGATGCTAGAAAGTTTTGGATAAAACCATCTGTTAAATTTTTAAGTAATTATTTAAAGAATAATGAAATAGATGTTGTAATTACTACTGGTCCCCCTCATAGTATGCACATCATTGGATTAGTACTAAAAGATAAATTTAAAATCAAATGGATTTCAGATTTTAGAGACCCTTGGACCGAAATTGACTATTTCCAACAGTTACCATTAACAAAAAAAGCTAATAAAAAGCACCATCAATTAGAGCAAGAAGTTTTAGAAAAATCAGACATGGTTATAGTTGTTGGCGAGACTATGAAAAAAAAGTTTCTGAAACATAATCACAATATTGAGGTGTTAACAAATGGTTTTGATTCATATGAAAATTCATTAACTATAGAATTAGACTCTAATTTTTCTATAACACATGTTGGTTCAATGAATACTGATAGAAACCCAACAATTTTATGGGAAGTCTTATATGAGATTAGTTCTGAAAATATTGATTTTAAAAATAATTTAAGAATTAAATTCATTGGTAAAATTGATGATACTGTTATTCAAGATATCCAAGTTTTTAATCCTAAAAACATTGTAAGAATACCCTATTTAGATCATAAAGAGGTTCGTAAATATCAAGCGTCCTCTCAAGTATTGTTATTAAGTATTAATCAAGTGCCAAATGCGAAAGGAATTATTACTGGGAAAATTTTTGAGTACTTACAAGCCAAGCGACCTATCCTAGGTATTGGTCCAGAGGATGGAGATGCAGCAGCAATTCTCAAGAAAACAAATGCTGGTAACATTGTAGGTTTTAATAATAAAATTGAGTTAAAGGCTGCTGTATTAAAATTATATAAAGATTTTAAAGAAGAGAGATTATTTGTAAAATCTATCAATATAGAACAATTTCATAGAAAAAATATAACAAGGCAATTAGCACAAGTAATTAAAAAGGTAGTATCTTAAGAAGTAAAAAATTAATATTATATGGTACTTTAATTATTACCAAAGTTTAGATAAATGAAAAAAATAGTTACTGTTATTGGAGCAAGACCACAGTTTATTAAAGCAGCTGTATTGAGTAGAATAATTAAAGAAAACGATGCTGTAGAAGAAGTAATCATTCATACAGGGCAGCACTTTGATACCAATATGAGTAAAATATTTTTTGATGAGATGATGATTCCGAAGCCTACCTATAATTTAGAGGTAAATAGTATGAGTCATGCAGCTATGACTGGGCAGATGATGGAAAAGATTGAAAAAGTATTAGGAATTGAGAAACCAGATGCTCTTATTGTATATGGTGACACTAATTCTACTATTGCAGGAGCTTTAGCGGCAAAAAAAATGAATATTAAAGTGGTTCATATAGAAGCTGGACTTCGATCTTTTAATATGAAAATGCCAGAAGAAATAAATAGAATACTAACTGATAGAATTTCAGATTTATTGAGTTGTCCTTCTCAGGTAGCTATCAATAACCTACACAATGAGGGCTTTCAGAATTTACCTGTTTTGATTGAGAACCACGGAGACATTATGAAGGATGCTGTTAATTATTATAGTCAGTTTTCAGCAAATAAATCATCCATCATAAAAGATCAAAAATTACAGAAAAATGAATTTGTTTTAGCTACTATCCATCGTCAAGAAAACACTGATGATGAGAAAAAGTTAAGATCAATTTTTCTTGGATTAGAAGAAATTCATAAAACTCATACTGTAATTCTACCAATGCATCCCAGAACAAAAGCGGTATTAAATAAATTATCAATACATCCAAAAATACAAGTGATAGAGCCTGTTGGTTATTATGATATGTTAGAATTATTAAAAAACTGCTCAATAGTTATTACAGATAGTGGAGGATTACAAAAAGAAGCCTTTTTTAATAGAAAACAAACTATTGTAGTGAGAGATGAAACAGAATGGGTAGAACTTGTATCTCACGGATTTGCAAAAGTAGTAGGTGGTAATACCAAAATGATTTTACAAACGTTTGATACTTTTAAGGCAACAAATAAAGAGTTTACCGTTGATTTGTATGGTAATAATGTTGGGGAGAAAATATATCAATCTATTTATCAATTAATACATTAAATTTTGGGAATTGTACTTAAGCAATCTTTTATAAATACATTAATTATTTACCTAAGTTTTGCTCTTGGTGGAATTAATGTTCTTATACTATATCCTCAAGTTTTAGAGGGTAAATATCATGGGATTGTTGTTTATTTACTATCAGTATCAAATATTATAATGCCATTAGCTGCTTTAGGTGTTCATCATACTATTGTTAAGTATTTTTCTTCTTATAATAATAAAATAGAAAAAGATAAATTTTTATCAAGTATTGTTTTTTTACCCCTTCTAATAGCAATACCACTTGGTTTTTTTGTTTCGGAGTTTTATAATCAAATTGGGAATCGTATTTCTCAGCAAAATCCTATTTTAAAGGATTACACCTTTGTTATTTTTATTGTAGCCATATCAACAACATATTTTGAGGTTTTTTATTCATGGGCTAAAGTTCAAATGCAATCTATCTTTGGTAATATTTTAAAGGAGTTTTGGAATAGAGCTGTTGTTTTAATATTATTGATTTCAGTCTTTTTTGATTTTTTAACCAAACCTCAATTTATTTATTGTCTAACAGGCGCTTATGTTATTAGGGCTATTATCATGATGTTCTATGCATTTTGGTTGTATTTTCCAAAATTTAGTTTTCAACTTCCAAAAAATTTTAAAGAAGTTTTAAGGTATTCATTATACATGGTTCTTGCAGGGAGTGCAGGTGCTATACTTCTTGATATTGATAAGGTAATGATACCTGATAAAGAAACTGTTGAAATAGCAGCTTATTACGCAGTTGCGGTATTTATAGGTTCTTTAATAGAAGCACCAGGAAGAGCTATGGCTCAGATTTTACAACCTATTACTTCTAAAACTATTAATGACAATAATGCTGTGGAGATTGAAAGTTTGTATAAGAAAAGTTCTATAAACTTATTATTAGTAAGTGGGCTTCTTTTTTTATTGGTTAATTGTGGAGTTCATGAATTATTTAAACTAATACCTGATAAAGGATATGCTGGTGGAGAACTGGTTGTTTTAATGATTTCAGGAGCTAAAATGTTTACCATGTTTTTAGGAAATAATGGTGCAATTATCAATAATTCTGTATTCTATAAAATTACACTTCCATTAAACTTAGGTATGGCTTTTTCTGTCTATTATTTAAATATTTGGTTATTTGATCTTTATGGGACTAATGGTTTAGCATTGGCAACACTCATTGTTATTTTTGTTTTTAATACCATAAAACTTATTATTTTAAAGTTTAATTTGAATATCACACCAATAACTAATAAAACATTCATATCACTATTTTTAATAGTTGGTTTATTTTTTGCTTTCTATTTTTGGAATTTTAAATATCATCCAATTATTAATATAGCTTTGAAGACCATTATTATCTCAGTTGTCTACCTTTTAGCAGCGGTAAAATTGAAGATATCTGCTGAGATAAACCAATTACTGACTAAAATTTTAAAACTTTAGAGGTAGCAATCTAAATAATCTGTAAACAGGTGAAGTAGGAATGCTATTCCCAGTATTCTACTTTTTTTTGGAATGACCATAAGGATATATGCACCAGCTGCATAATAAGTATGTAAAGGGTGAAAATTGATGCTACATCTGTTAGGATCAAATATTGGATCAGCTAGTAAGTGATCTAAATCTACAAGCATTGATCCTAAAAATAGTAAATACACTTGCTTCCATTTTTTTTTATAAAAGCACAAAGAAATAACTAATGGCAACAAAAAATGAAATCCATAGTGTATAATGAATTTTAAAGACATATTTAATTGGTTAACTATTTTTTAAATCTCTTCTGATTCTGCTTAACTGAACTGGGGTAATATTTAAATAAGAGGCGATATGGTTAAGTGGTATAGATTCTAGAATTTGTGGTTTTTCTTCTAGTAATTTTAAATATAATTGTTTTGCATCTAATGAGGATAACTCACGATTTCTTTTATCCATCATAATAAATCCATTTTCAAGGAGTGACCAATATAAATTTGATATTTCTAAGTTAGTGGAGGCAAGCTTTTTAAATTCTCTAAAATCGCCTTTTAAAACGATACAATCTGTTAAAGCCTCGTGAGTCATTGTAGAGGGTTCGTCTAAAATTAAGGATGTTAAGGAACCAAATGCTTGAGGATAAACGAACAAAAAACGAGTATGAGATTTTCCTTTTTCATCTATATAATAAGACCTTGTAATACCCTTTTTAATAAAAAACATATCATAGGTTTTTTTTTCTAGAGTAACTAGTTTCTCACCTTTCTTATATTCAACCTCTTCAAGTATATTAACTATTAAATTTATTGCTGTTTTTGAATGAATATATAATTCTATAATACTTTCCATGTTTTTTTCTGGTAAGGTGGAAATAAAGTTAAATTTTTTAAAAAGGGAATCATATATTTCAAAATTAAGAAAAAAAAAAGAAAAAAATTAATTAACCTTTTTAAATACAAGTACACTAATTAAATTGCTTAAATTTTAGTTGTTACCTAGAGCTACAAAATTATTTTTCGAGAAAATTAATAGAATTAGGACCTTCCATAAAAAGTAGGTCTAGTATAGAAAGGTTTTTTAGAAAGCCAAATTTTTGATCAAACATTTGTATGTAGGGTAGAGAAGATATTTCAACCTTCTTTTTTGAGTCTGCAAGATCTCTAAAATCATTAGGCTTAATTTCTTCGTATGTTTTTGAAAATTTGTATTCTACAGTCAATTCCAGCGCATCTATAATAAAAGTGAAAGAATCTAAATTTACATCTAATAAATATGTGTACTTTTTAGAAAATATTTTCTGAAGGTCATCTTTATAAAATTCAAAAAAAGGAGAGTGATTGTAGGCAGCTTCTAATGATTTGTAGTGCTGTTTTTGCCAATTAGAATTTTCAACTAGAATGTCTTTAGATTTTGTTTTTTTTATTGATTTAGGAATGGAAACAGGAATATTTAACAATTGTTTTCCATTAGCGCCATAAATGTAACATCTATTCCTATAGGTTTGTTTTTGATAGTTGTCTTCTACTTCAAAAGTAATAGAATTAGAATTTAATATTTCATGGTATTGAGATATTGGAGAAAAATATGTAGGAATAAATAGGGCCATTATGACACCTTCTTTTTATTTTTTCTCAAAAATGAATATCCAATATAGCCAGCTACAGCAATTAAAAAATATATTAGATAAGATACTGGTTTTCCGTTTCCTCCAACAGTGGTAAATAATCTTTCCCATCTAATTTTTCCTTCGTTTATACTAAACCATATTAAAACAGGCTTACCAACAACATGATCAAATGGAACGTATCCCCAGCTTCTAGCATCTAAAGAATTTTGTCTATTGTCTCCCATCATCCAATAATAATCTTGTTTAAAAGTATAGGATGTTGATTTTTTACCATTTACAAAGATGTGTTCTCCAATCACCTCAAGCTGATTGTTTTCATAATCATCAATTATTCTTTCATAAAAAGGGATTGAGTTCATGTTTAGAGGAACAGTTGTTCCTTTTTTAGGAATATATATTGGGCCATAGTTATCTGTATTCCATGATAAGTTGGTCACTTGTGGGAACATATTAATCCCCTTATTCCCTTTCGGATTTATCACTTTAACAACGCTATCCACCTCTGAATCTTTTCTGAGTTTGGCAGCTATCTCATCAGTAATATTAGCCTTTCTTATTTTTGTACTAATTTCTTTGATATCTAATCTGTAGCCATTTATAATCCATTGAGGAATGCCTTCATTAGAGGTGGTAATAATAAACTGATTATCCTTTATTTTTTTGGGATTATTTGTTGCATATCTCATTACCTTTTCAAACTGATTTTGACTGGTAAAGTTGATGATAAACTTTCTTTCAAATTCTTTGTCAGTATACCTTAGTAGTTTTTGTGTAGACAATCCTTTTTCAGAATACACTCTGTTATAAAATTGAAGTTTCGCTCTGTCTGGAAGTATATTTTGTTTTCCATTAATGTATACATATCCATCTCTTACTTCTAGAGTATCACCAGCAATTCCAACACACCTCTTAACATAATTAGTTTTTTTATCTAAAGGCTTAAAATCTGTTCCTTTACTTGGATCCATCCAGTGAACCAATGTATCTACAGGCCAATTAAAAACAACAATATCATTCCTTTTAATTTTTTGAAATCCAGGAATTCTTAAATAAGGTAATAGAGGCTTGTTTAGATAAGACTTGGTATTCTTTTCACTTATTATAGCAGTAGGGATGCTGTCATGGAGCATAGGGGTAGCAATAGTAGTTGTTGGTACCCTTGCGCCATAATGAAATTTACTTACAAATAAGTAATCGCCAACTAACAATGTTTTCTCAAGTGACGAAGTGGGTATAGTGTAGGGTTGCATTACATAAGTATGAACTAGGGTAGCAGCTACAATAGCAAAAGCAATAGAACTTACCCATTCTCCTAAAGCAGTCCTAGGCTTTAAACTTCTATTTAATTTATATGTTGAATCTGTAGCATAGTTTATGAAAAACAAGTAAAACCCTAAAGTTAGCAACACAAAAGCAGTATCTTTTCGTTTATTAAAACCAAAACTTCTAGCAGTTTCTATCCATAGTATAGGAAACATTAATTGATTTATTACTGGAATAAATAATAAAATTACCCACCATTTAGGTCTGTTTATAATCTTCATTAAAATAACAGCATTGTAAATAGGAACAGCAGCTTCCCATGCTTCTCTGTTGGCTCTTTGATATAATTTCCAGGTTCCTGCAAAATGTATTACTTGAATTACCAGGAAAAAAATAAACCATTCAATAAATGTCATACTATACTATTTTACTATTTTGTTATTTGTTGCAAATAAAAGAAAATGTTACAATATTTATTCTAAGTTTAACACATCTTTCATTGTATACACTCCATTTTTATTGATTAACCATTCTGCAGCTATAATAGCACCATGAGCAAATCCCTTTCTGTTGTGAGCTGTATGTTTAATTTCAATAGAATCTATCTCAGATTCATAAGCTACTATGTGTGTTCCAGGAATGTCTTTAATTCTTTTAGAGCTAATTGGAATAATTTCTTTATCGACTTTCGTTAGACTGGTATGTAAACACCAATCTTTTTTAGAGGAATTTTTAATAGTTTGTTCTGCAATTGTGATAGCAGTTCCACTAGGTGCATCTAATTTTTTAGTATGATGAATCTCTTCTATACTTGGAGAGTAATTGTTTTTTGAATTCATTATTCTAGAGAGTTTCTTATTTAACTCAAAAAAAAGATTCACACCAATGCTAAAATTAGAGGCATAAATAAAACTTCCATTATTTTTTTTACAGATAGTTATAGCTTTTTCGTAATCTTCCAACCATCCAGTAGTTCCAGATATTACTGGAATATTTTTTTTAAAACAGCTTGTAATGTTGTTGAATGCAGCTTTAGGAACACTAAAATCTATGGCTACATCTGCTTCAGATATATCGTACTCCTCATCTTCTTCAATTTTTAAAATTACTTCATGTCCTCTTTCAAGTGCTATTTTTTCAACTTCTTTCCCCATTTTCCCATATCCAAAGAGTACTATTTTCATGTATTTTTTATTTAAAAAGTATACTTAAAACTAAATCCAACGGAAGGAGCTTCAAAATTAATAGGATTGGTTGATATAGACGGATTAATACTGATATTATCACTTGCATCAAATTGTAATAAATGAGCGTTAACACTTGCCTCTACCACCTGAAGAACATAACCTAGTAATACTACCAGTAAAGAAAGGTCTCGATTGCCTCTCAATGTTTTTTGAGCTCTCTCTAATCCTGTTAATGAGATAAGCTCTGTTCCATCATCTAACGTAAATTCATCTCTTATTCCTGTTTTACGTTGCTTGTATGCTTTTCTGTATCTTTTATATTCACTGTTGTTATCTAAATAAAAATAGGTCGGAATTCCAACAGCTGCCCAAGCTAAAGGTACTTTCCAATATTTTTTATTATAGATTTGACCTCCACCAGGAAATACTGCAGAATAGAATGCAGCTTTAGACGGAGATAGTGGGTTGTATATTCTATTAGAAGTTATTTCATTTTTCTTTTCCCCAACTTGAATTGTGTCTTTTTGACTAAAACAGCAAAAAGAGGTAAGTAATAGAAAGCCTAGTATGAATTTTTTAAGAAACACTTATTTTAATAAGTTTTTAATTCGTTCAAAATCTTCTTTAGAATCAAATGGAATTAAAATTTTCCCTTTTCCTTTAGAATTTACAGTGATGTCAATTTTCTGATCAAGATATTTGTTGATCGTTAAAATACTCTCTTTTATATATTTAGGTAACTTTTTGTTGACTGATTTACTTTGTGAAGTATTGCTTTTTAAGTTTTTAACTAATTCTTCAGTTTGTCTAACAGATAATTTATCTTTTAGTATTTTTTTGTAAATACTTAGTTGGTCATTTGAGTCACTTACATTAATCAGCGCCCTACCATGGCCCATAGAAATGAACCCATCTCTCATTCCAGTTTGCAAAATTGGATCTAGTTTAAGTAGTCTTAGGTAGTTTGCAACGGTAGATCTTTTTTTACCAACCCTTACACTTAAATTTTCTTGAGTTAATTGTATCTCATCTATAAGTCTTTGGTATGATAAAGCGATTTCTATAGGATCAAGATTTTTACGTTGAATATTTTCTACCAATGCCATTTCTAGCATTTCTTGGTCATTAGCAGTTCTAATGTAGGCCGGTATTGTTTTATTGCCAATTAATTTTGAAGCTCTAAATCTACGTTCCCCTGAAACTAATTGATATGTATCTCCTAATTTTCTGACTGTTATAGGCTGGATAACTCCCAATTCTCTTATGGAATTTGCTAGTTCACTTAATGAGTCTTCATCAAAATAGGTCCTTGGTTGATATGGATTTACCTGTATAGTTTCTAATGCTACTTCTATAATGTTACCAACAACATCATTGTTGTCTCTAACATTATTGGAAGTATCTTTTAATAATGCAGATAAACCCCTTCCTAGTGCCTGTTTTTTTGTGGCTTTAGCCATAGTATTGATTCTTTTTTAAGAGTTCATTAGCCAAATTTAAATAATTTACAGCACCTTTACTTGTAGCGTCATAAGAAATGATGCTTTCTCCATAACTTGGTGCTTCTCCTAAACGAGTATTTCTTCGAATAATTGTATCAAAAACCATGGTGCTAAAGTGTTTTTGAACCTCATCTACTACTTGATTAGATAAACGTAATCGAGAATCAAACATGGTAAGTAATAATCCTTCAATATCTAAATCTTTGTTATGGATTTTTTGAACACTTTTAATTGTATTTAATAATTTACCAAGACCTTCTAATGCAAAATATTCACACTGTATAGGAATGATCACAGAATTGGCTGCAACCAATGAGTTAAGTGTAATTAATCCCAGAGAGGGAGCACAATCAATAATTATAAAATCATAATTATCTTTAATTTTTTTAAGAGAATCTTTCAGCATATATTCTCTTCTTTCTTTGTCTACCAATTCAATTTCAATGGCTACTAAATCTATGTGTGATGCAATGATATCTAAATTTGGTGATGAGGTTTTTAAAATAGCTTCTTGAGCTGAGCAAGTATGCTCTAGTACTTGATAGCTTCCAATTTCAATAGATTCTATGTCTATGCCTAGTCCAGATGAAGCATTAGCCTGAGGATCAGCATCTATCAATAAAACTTTTTTCTCTAAAACTCCGAGTGCTGCAGCAAGATTTATAGAGGTAGTTGTTTTACCGACCCCACCTTTTTGGTTTGCTATTGCTATAATTTTACCCATTGAACAATTCTGGTTTTATCTAGTAAATTTACAATTAAATACTATTGTTGGAAAGAATAGATGTTAACAAAGTTTAAACAATTTAAATCACTGATTTTAAATTAATTAAAACGCGTTTATTCAAGTTTTTAAACAATTTTTAAGGTAAGTTATAAACCCAAATTTTTATAATAATGCTTACAAAATTATGAGTTTCTTTCTGGGATATTTTTTAATATTTGTTGTAAAAATTTCCAAAATTTTTGAACAGATGAAATACTAACTTTTTCGTCTGGTGAATGAGCTCCTTTTATAGTGGGGCCAAAAGAAACCATATCTATTAGCGGGTAGTTTTGCCCAAGAATACCACACTCTAATCCTGCATGACAGGCAGCTACTTTTGCTTTTTTACCAAATAAATTTTCGTATAAGTGAGTGCAAATTTTTAATATTTCTGAATTTATATTAGGTTGCCATCCTGGATAGGAGCCAGATAATTCAACTTTAAAATTGGCTAATTCAAAACAAGATGTTAATGCATTAGTTAAATCTTTCTTTGATGAATCTGAAGAAGAACGTGTTAAACACGCTACATATATATTTCCATTTCCAACTATTATTCTAGCTATATTATTTGATGTTTCCACCAAATCAGTAATATCTGGGCTCATTCTGTAAACCCCATTTAATGTTGTGTATATAGATTTCAAAAAAACTTTTTGAGTTGCTATATCCATTATTTTGTTTGGAATATCTGTATTAATTATATCTATGGCTAGATTTGGTTCTAAGGCTTTAAATTCTTCTTTAATTAAACCAATCAAATCTTTCATTTTTAACAAAAAGCGTTCCTTCTCATTTTCTTTTATTACGATTGTTGAAAAACTTTCTCTTGGTATGGCATTTCTTAAACTACCTCCATCTATGTTTGAAACTCTTAACCCAACAGATTCTGTTCCGTGGTACAGTAATCTATTCATTAATTTATTGGCATTCCCTAAACCTTTGTGAATATCCATTCCAGAATGTCCTCCTTGTAATCCTTTAATGGCTATTTTAAAAGCTAGTGTTTCTGATGGTGTTGTTTCTTCTTGGTAACTTCTATTTGCAGTTACGTCAATACCTCCAGCGCAACCCATATCTATTTCATCGTCCTCCTCTGTGTCTAAATTTAATAGAATTTCACCTGATAAAATACCTCCCTTTAATCCCATAGCACCAGTCATTCCGGTTTCTTCATCGATTGTGAAAAGTGCTTCTATAGTTGGATGCTCTATGGTGTTAGATGAGAGAACTGCCATGATAGCTGCAACTCCTAATCCATTATCTGCTCCTAGTGTAGTTCCGTCTGCAGTAATCCAATCTCCATCTATGAACATGTTTATTCCTTGAGTTTCAAAATCAAAAACTGTTTCAGAATTTTTTTGATGAACCATGTCCAAATGGCTTTGCATCACAACAGTTTTTTTATTTTCAAAACCTTTAGTTGCAGGCTTTTTTATAATAACATTTCCAACTTCGTCTACAATAGTCTCTAACATTAGTTTTTTTCCGAAATTGACCATAAAATCAATAATTCGTTTTTCTTTTTTTGAAGGGCGAGGTACCGCATTTAAGTCAGAAAAATGATTCCAAATACTAACAGGTTGTAATTTTCTTATCGGAGAATCCATAGATATTATAAAGTAACATATTTTGTGTAAAAGTAACTAAAAACAAAGGCTGTATTAAGAAATATCTATTACTATTTCACAAATATTTTTTCTTACTTTCTTTTGATGAGTCATGATGTCATCCTCAGCTCTGTACCCAACAGGTAAAACTAGTACAGATGATAGATTTTTTTCTTTTAGACCCAAGACTTCGTTATACTTTTCTGGAATAAAACCTTCCATTGGACAAGAATCTATTTTTTCGTTTGCACAAACAGTTAACAAATTTCCTAATGCTAGATAAGCTTGATTTTTACCCCAAGAAAGTAAATCTTCCGTAGTTTTTTTAGAAATGGTTGTTGTAAGATATTCTTTAAAAGAGTTGATAATTTCATCGGGTGTATTTCTAATTTCTTTTACTCTTTCAAAATATTTTTCTACGTCAGTTTCATCTAATTTTGTATCTATACAAATAACGAGTAGGTGAGAAGCTTGAGAGATCTGTTGTTGATTCCAGCTGTGTTGAACAAGTTCTTTTTGAATATCTTTATTTTTTACTACTACTAGTTTAATAGGTTGCAAACCGTAGGAAGTAGCTGTTAGATTAAAGGCTTGTTTTAAAATATTAATTTGATGGTCACTTAGAATTTTGTGATGATCAAATTTTTTCACAGCATATCGCCATTTAAGATTATCAATACTATTCATACTGGGTTTTTAATTTTTTACAAAAATACAACCCTGTAGTGATTTCATCAATTTCTTATTATTGTAAAAATCAATTATCAAATAGATAAATACTTTTTGATATTTGATTATTAGTGATATTTGTTGGGATTTAGCATGTTTTTAATTCTTGCCAAACAATCATCGTAATGGTATCTAGTCATCAAATTAATATTCTTTTTATTTATGTTTGTTAGTTGATTTTTTAAAACAATTAATTCTCCTCTTATAATAGAAAATAAATCAAAATTTTTAATGTCTTTAGTATTCATTAACGAGGATATTTTTTCAATGAATGACTTTTGAATATTTCTTCTGTAAATTGTTACATTTTTATTTGTTTTTATTTCTGAAAATAGTCCATTCCTTAAATCTCTGAACATATCTAATGTACTATAAAGATCTTCTTGTGTTACTTCTGCGTCCATCATTCTTTGTAATCTTTGAGTGTTTAAAAGACTAAAAAGTTGCCTATTTTGTAACTTTAAAATACTTCCTGTATGTCCAGATGGATTAATATTTTTAATGATTTCATTTGGGATCAACCATTCTACGTTATTAAAAACATTGTTTTGAAGCCATTTCATAGCTTCTTTCTGTGATGTTTTAGATGAATTTGTGTAGATATAACCATCTTGTTCTGGTTTTTTATTATTTTCTGTAACACCACCAATAATACCAGTTACATGACCAGAGTATCTGCTAAATACCCCTAACAATTCTCTATGTAATTCTGATAAATCATCATAATTATTAGTTTGGTCAGAAGTCCAATTTTGAAGGTTTTTTGCAACAATTTTTAAGTTTTTAACCCCATAAGTACTTGCTTTTACTTGATTATTTCCTATGCCTTCTGTTTGAGATTCAGGATCAAAACCTCCTCTTCTTTGAATTCCAAATTTATAAATAGGATCATTTCCTTTATCAGAAATCCATTTGTCTAAAGTTTTAGTTTCATCTGCGGGGTTTTTAATATTTGGAAGCACTCGATACCCCCAATTGATTGAATAGTGGTCGTAGGGACCTAATTGACGTATAAATCTTATATTTTTATCACCAGGTTGCGCTACATAATTATATCTAGCATAATCCATAATGGTAGCAGCTATTCCATTTTTTTGAGTAAACTCCCCAGATCGTAAGGAATCTACAGGATATGCATAACTTGCTGCCATGTTATGAGGTAGACCCAGCGCATGGCCTATTTCGTGCGAAATTACCATACGCATCATTTCTCCAATTTCTTCTTGGGGTGTATCTAAGGTTCTTGCTAAAGGATTTGCTGCACCTGTTTCAAGTAAATACCTGTTTCTATAGGAACGAAGATGATTGTGGTACCATACAATATCACTTTCAATTATTTCTCCAGATCTTGGATCAGATACACTAGGTCCAACAGCATTCCTAGTTTTACTTGCTACATACCTAATTGATGAATACCGAACATCTTCCATGCTAAATTCAGGATCTTCTTCTTTAGTTGGTGGATATTTAGCCATAATTGCATTTTTAAAACCTGCAGTTTCAAAAACTTTTTGCCAATCATCTACTCCTTGTTTAATATATTTTCTTAATTTTTTTGGTGTAGCAGGATCTAAATAATAGACAATGGGCTTTAGGGGTTCTACCAATTCTCCTCGGTTATAAGCCTGTATGTTCTTGGGTTCCAGTCTCCATCTTCTTATGTAACTTTTAGCATCTGCTTTTAAAGCTTCTGAATTGTAATCAACATTACTAACAGTAAAATAACCTACTCGCTTATCAAATAATCTTGGCATCATAGGTTGTTCAGGAAGCATAATCATAGATTGATTAACTCTTACTGTAATGGTATTGGTACTCTTATTGCTAGGTGGAGCATCCGCATCAAAGGTGAAATCTTGAACAACTTCTATGTTTTTTGGATAACTCTTAATTGAATTAATAAAACTCCTAGACGCATCTAGTCTTTTTACCTTATATCTCTTTCTAAGAGATGTTGGTAAACCGCTAATAGCCTTAACATCTGAAGATAGAAATTTAGTAACCTCTACCAAAGTTGCCGTTGAATCTGAGTTTTTAATTGTAGCATCAAAAGCATAAATAACAGGTTCTAAATTGTTGGATTTTACAGATTTATAGATGGGTAAACTATCCTCAGCAATTGCTTCATAGGATTTAACTTTTAAAAGAATTTTGTGTTTAAATTTCTCCCAAACAACTACCTGTGTATTTATTTTTGTTCCAGCATTTACATAACCACCACCTAATCCTGCTGGAATATCTTTTAAACGTGTGACTAAAAGAAATTCTTTATTTAAAAGCGTATCAGGTATTTCATAATAAAATTTATCTTTTGTTTCATGCACAGAAAATAGTCCATTATCGGTCTTGGTATTTTTATTTACATAATCTGAATATTTAGGAACCTTTTTTGTGTTTTTTTTGGTAACTGGAGTAATTTTTTTAGCAGCTTTTTTTCTCTTTTTAATTCTTCCACTTTGGGCAGAACTATTGAGAGGGATTAAAATACATATAATTAGTGTTACTGAAAATAAATTTTTCATGCGAATAAAGGTTTGGGTTATCCATGCTAAGATATTAAATATCTAATAATGAACTTAGTTAGAGAATATTAAAAAATAAGTAAAGAAGTATTAATACAAACTCTTGTATTTATTTGGGTCAGCTTCATGCATCATTTCATAAATTTTTTCAAAGATATCCTCTGCTGAGGGCTTTGAAAAGTAATCTCCATCTGATCCGTAAGCAGGCCTGTGCGCTTTTGAAGTTAGTGTAGCAGGCTTACTGTCTAAGTATTGGTAACCGTCCTGTTCTTCAATAATTTGTTGTAGTAAATAGGCAGAGGCACCTCCCGGTACATCTTCATCTACAATTAACAATCTATTTGTTTTGGCTACAGATTTTAAGGTATCATGATTGATGTCAAATGGTAACAGACTTTGAGCATCTATAATTTCAATATCTATACCTATTTGCATTAATTCTTTGGCTACTTCTTGAACTATCCTTAACGTAGAACCATATGACACTACCGTAATGTCTTTTCCCTGTCTAATGTTTTCTACTACTCCAATAGGAGTTGTAAATTCTCCAAAATTTGATGGTAATTCTTCTTTAAGTCGATAGCCATTTAAACATTCGATTACTAATGCAGGGTCATCTCCTTGTAGAAGCGTGTTATAAAATCCCGCTGCTTTTGTCATGTTTCTAGGAACTAATACATGAATACCTCTTATGTTATTAATGATACCACCCATTGGTGACCCAGAATGCCAAATACCCTCTAAACGATGCCCTCTGGTTCTAATGATTAAAGGCGCTTTTTGTTTTCCAAATGTTCTGTATCTCAAGGTAGCTAAATCATCGCTCATTATTTGAAGACCATATAACAAATAATCTAAATATTGGATTTCGGCAATTGGGCGGAGTCCTCTCATGGCTAATCCAATACCTTGTCCAATAATAGTAGCTTCTCTAATACCAGTGTCAGAGACTCGTTGTGTCCCATATTTTTGTTGAAGTCCTTCTAATCCTTGGTTTACATCACCAATTTTACCAACATCTTCACCAAATATTAATACTTCTGGATGATTATTTAAGATAGCATCAAAATTTTCTCTCATGATAATTCTACCATCAACAATCTTTTTTTCAGAATCATAATTAACTAATTTTTCAGAAATATTTACTGTTGCTTTTGTTGTTTCACTAGTTAGATGAGAAGAATATTTGTAAGAAGCTTCTGAAATTGATTTTTTTATGAATTCTTGAAGTTCAATTTTTTCGGAAAAATCTTCATCTTTTAGAAATCGAAGTGCTTTTCTTGTAGCGGTTAATACATCTTTTCTAATAGGTTCTATAATACACTCTAAATCATTTTTTATTTTAGTGATAAAAGTTCCATTACTACTTTTTACCGCTACTTTTTCCAATAGGTTAACAGCTGTTACAACCTCTTGTTTTATCTCATTTGTAAAAGCATTCCATGCATTTCTTTTTGCAGCAGCTACCTCTTTTTTAGCTTCTTTTTCAAGAGATATTAATTCTTGGTTATCATCAACGAATTTTAGGATATTCCCGTTTCCATCCTCTAATTCAAAATTTAGAATCCATTCTCGCATTTTTTCAATGCAATCAAATTCCTTCTCCCACTTTAATCGTTCAATATTTTTATATCGTTCATGAGATCCAGAAGTAGAATGCCCCTGTGGTTGTGTTAACTCTTTAACATGAATTAAAACGGGTGTATGATTTTCTCTAGCTATTCTTGATGCATTTTGATATACATCAATTAACTGAACATAGTCCCATCCATTAACTACAAAAATTTCATAACCGTTAGTACCTTCCTCTTTTTGAAAACCTTTCAAAATTTCAGAAATACTTTCTTTGGTTGTTTGATGCTTGGCATGAACTGAGATTCCGTATTCGTCATCCCACACACTCATTACCATAGGAACTTCTAGAACACCAGCAGCATTTATACTTTCAAAAAAAATTCCTTCACTAGTACTGGCGTTTCCAATGGTTCCCCAAGCTACCTCATTTCCATTAACAGAAAAATGAGATCCCTTGTTTAAGGCTTGAATATTTCTGTATGCTTTTGATGCTTGTGCCAATCCAACTAACCTTGGCATTTGTGCAGCTGTTGGAGAAATATCTGAACTAGAATTTTTCTGTAAAGTTAGATTTTTCCAATCGCCATTGTCATCTATACTGTGTGTAGAAAAATGGCCACCCATTTGACGTCCAGCTGACATAGGTTCTATGTGTATGTCTGTGTGTGCGTATAATCCAGCAAAAAATTGTTGAGCATTTAATTCTCCTATAGACATCATAAAAGTTTGATCTCTATAATATCCCGAGCGAAAATCACCGTTTTTAAAGGCTTTAGCCATTGCTAGTTGAGGTACTTCTTTTCCATCACCAAAAATACCAAACTTAGCTTTTCCGGTTAAAACTTCTCTTCTACCTAACAAACTACACTCTCTGCTAATTCTAGCAACTTTATAGTCATTTAAAACTTCATTTTTAAAGTCAATAAACGATAAATTTTTTGTGTTAGATTTAGTAGCAGTTCTCGTCATAATTCTGGATTATTTAGATTTTGCAAAGATAGTTTTTTTGAACGATATCTAAAACATCACTTTTAAGGAAAAGATACAGTCATTATTATTTTTATTCTTAACAGTTTTTATATAAAACCACGTCTAAAAAAATTAAAAATAGCTCTAGTTTTGGCAACCAATACAAACCGAATACTTTTTGGGTATGCTTTCTTGTTTATTTCCCATCCATTGGTTGAATAGACAGGAAGATAAAACTCAAATATATTATGAATAAAATTAAGCCTTATACCGCTTTCGTATCCAATAAATGGGCTGAGACCTCTATTTTTTACAAAAGCGAGTCCATTGTATATTTCTAGCCATTTCCATATACCAATACTAGAATTGAAAGAAACCAAATGCTGATTAGCAAATCGTTGACTCATGCCTGATTTAAAACCACCTTCAGCCATAATAAACTGCTGACTAAGAAAACCAGAACTTTCGGATCTTCCAATATAATTCAGTTCAAATAAATAATCATTGGCTCTATCTAAACCAAAACTAAAAAAATCTGAATCTGTATTATTTTTTATAAAAGTTCCAGCATAAAATCTGAAGTCTAATTGAGTATTTTTAGCAGTTAATTTTCTGTAACGTAATTCTCCAGTTGCCTTTGTATAGTTACTAGCTAACTCTGTTTCAAAAGAATATTTAAGCCCTTTAATAATATCTGGTTTATTGTAATAGTATTTTAATTTAAATACTTGATATTTGTCTGAATCAGATTGAGAACTATTGGGCGCCAATTCTCTATTGATATTTAATAATCTAGCAGATAAAAAACTACCTCCTACGTCACGCAAACTTTTCCTTCTGAATTGTAAAGTAATACTTTGATTAAAAGTATTGTAAGAAAGGTCTTCTGCATAGTGTAAATTACTACCAGAAATACTGTAAAAAATCCTATTTATTTTTGAATTTTCAAAATATTGAATGTAGCGCGTATTAAATATTCCGTTTAAAGAGTTACTCTTTGTCCCATACTGAGGTGTTATAGAAAATTGAAAATTTCTAGAGAGTATGGGTTTGTTATGAATTCTTAGCCCTAACAAAGCCCCATCATAGTAGTTGTATTTTATATTGGGTTGCAAATAGATTTGGTGGTAATATGGGTCATTTATATCCTTATATAACTTAAATTGTATGGGTTTGTTTAATATATTTTTTCCTACTTTTTTCCAGTTGTCCATCGAATTAAATTCTGGATATGAATTTTCAAAATTTAAGGAAACCCTGTCGAAACCATTTTTAGGAATTGCTACAGTTGTTGTACTGTCTATATTAGTAAGCCATTTTTTAAATTTAACTTGTTTCTTTTTTAAACCATACAAAGCTACCGGTGCAGTTATATTTCTTTTATTCTTGATGGTAACATATACAGAATCATTTAGTACTAAAGCTTTTTTTATGGTGTAATCTATTTTTTTATCGGTGGTAAGATATTCATCAAAAAACCAGTTAATATCTTTTGAAGTTTTTTTAGAAACAATTTTTTTAAAGGATTCGCTTTTGGTAAAATTTAATTTATTTTTTTTATAAAATTCTTTAAATGATGAGCTAATAATTGTGTCTCCAATATAATCAGCAAGATATCTTAAACCCAACCCTGCTTTGTATTTACCAGCTATTTTTCGGTTAAAATTAGACAAAGAATCAGATCTTGTGTTCAATGCTTGATCTAAAAATTGCCTGGCGGTGTATTGATACACAAAAGGGTATTTATCATTAAATTTTAATTTTGAAAAATTAAAATTTCGGAACCCCCATATTTTAGAAATATTACCAGCCAATTTTATCTCCGGGTAGTACTGTGCAACATAATTCATCATTAAATAAGTTTGCAAACCATCGGTTAGCCAATAATCTTTTCTTTTATCTAAAAGTAAAGTATTGTCTATGTATTTTTTTGTTATTGCCTTTAGCATGGTTAAATCCCATTCAAAAACATCAGGAAATGGCCTTATAAAATTGGGGAGCTGATTTAATCCATAAATAGGATTTTTAGCTTGTGAAACCTCGTCAATCAATAATTTTTTGTGAGGATATTCTCCTAAAAAATCCCCTATAAATACTAATTGTCTGTTCAAGATATCATTGGTTAGCTTTTTATCAATACTAGTATTGTACAAATCTGTTTTTATCTCAATTTTATGTGTATTGAAGGATTTGTAATCATCTTTAATATCTATATGTAAAAGAACATCTGTTCTTTGTTTTCCTGATAGTAGAAACTCATTTAAGTTTTCTTCTTGTGTTTTGAGTTTAGTTAAATTTGAGTTTAAAAAATAGTATTTTGGAAGCTTAATTTTAATACTGTAATTTGAACTGTTTGTTAGTAAATCATCCATATTTAAGTTGCTCATTACTTTCCAACCATCTTTAAAAACAGCAGGGACTAAGTACCAATATCTTAGATGGTAGCCAGTTTTTGTTTTTCCATAACGAGTAAATTTTGCACTAGGAATTTTAACATCATAAGCAACATTAATAGTCGTAGATTTTTTTGATGAAAGGGGAGTATTCAGCACTATTTTAATGACATCAATTTTGTCATCTTCTACTTCAGAGAATGTAGCTGTTTCGTAATCTACAGTCAAGTTCTTAATAGTTGTAAAACCTCTGTCTTTTTGATTGGCAAAGTGTAATGATTTATCGTAATCTTCAATAAGTCTTTTGGCTAACGGAGCTTTGTTGTTTTTATAACCGTTTGCCCAGTTATGAAGATAAATACTGGTGAGTGTTGTGTCTGAATCATTGTAAAAAATAATGCGTTGATTGATACGAATGATATCTTTCGTATCGTCTAATTGAGCATCAATATGAATACTGTGCTCTTGTCCATTCACTTGAACTAATGAGCACATAAAAATGAATAGTATGGATATATATATCTTCAATTAAATTTTGATAAATTTTAATGGGTTATTTAATTTTTGATGCGAAAGATAGTAAATACCCTTTGAAAGATGTCTAACATCAATCGTCAAAGAATTCTCTGACGAGTTTTTCGGAGTTTTTATTGAAATAAGCTGCCCATTAATGGTGTAAATTTTAATGGTATTTTTATCTAATTTATCTGTCAAAAATATCTTTAAATAGTCCTGAGTAATATTTGAACTAATAAAATTAATTTTAGATAGGGTATAGGTAGATAGGGTGTTTTCTGGAGTTTCTATCTCCATGACTATAGGTAAATGATCACTAAACTCAATCAAAGCATTTCTTAAGGTTTGAGAGTAAGTCCCTGAGCAATTAGAGTTACTTATCTGAGAGTTATAGCAGTTTCCATTATTTCCGACTACTTGGTAGCTGTCATTCACATAAAATAAATCTGAGCTTGTATTGAAGTTTTCAGACATCATAATAAAATCAAACCGATCATCTAAACCACCAGTAGACCCGCTATCATCAATTAGACCAATATTAGAGGTTCTTGTAGATTGAGAATGAATGTCTGAAAATGAACTGTTATTCCAAAAATAAGTTGAATCATAGTTATCATAATTAAAATAGTCAACACCATCATCTGGAAAAGTTGGCGCTGGTCTATTTATGGGATCTATCATAATAATTGGATTTCTATTATCAATTAAATATTGATATCCCTCTTCATTACTAGTATAAAAATTAAAATCTCCGGCAAATAACACATAACTATCACTGGCAATAGTGTTGGTGTAACTTACAAAACTTTGAATCGAATTTAATCTTCGTTGTCTATTGGAACTTCCTGTGGAAGCCTTTAAGTGGGTTACAAAAACCTCCATTCTTATCGGGTTAATTTCGGCGTTTTCTGTATTTATTTTAAAAGTATATTGGTTAATGTCTCTTGTATCTGCTGTAATAACTCTTGACTCCTCAAAAATTAATTTGTTGGAGTTGTAATAGACCATTTGTTGTAAACTGTAACTTCCAGATTGATTTTCTTCAAAAGGAGCTTTTTTAAAATCCTCGTTGTGAGGAATGATTGCATTTTCAAAAAGGTAATTAGACCCTATTTCATCAACTACTTCGCAAACCATTAATAAATCTGGACTTACTTCGTTAAGTATAGTTGATAAAAAGGGTGTCTTATTTTGACTTACCTCAGAATCTGAATAGTTCAGAATATTATACATCATAGCTTTTATGCGAGTTTGTCCGAAATTTAGAGATGTAAATAAGACTAAAAAGAAGAACAATCCTGCTTTTTTTGGTATATAATATTTCATTGAATTCTCTAGAAATTCGGTTTTAAGCTATATTTTCCATAGAATTTATTTAAATGCTCAATAGCTTCATCTGCAGTATCTACAATTCTAAACAATTTAAGATCTGTTTCGCTAATATTTCCTTGTTCAAGTAACGTATTTTTAATCCAATCTAATAGTCCGCTCCAAAACGAAGACCCTACCAAAACAATTGGAAATCTTCCAATTTTTTTTGTTTGAATTAACGTAATGGCTTCAAATAATTCATCTAAGGTTCCAAATCCACCGGGCATTACTATAAAACCTTGTGAATATTTTACAAACATTACTTTTCTTACAAAAAAGTAATCAAATACTAAATTTTTATCATTATCTATCCATGGATTGTCATGTTGTTCAAAAGGTAACTCTATATTTAAACCTACAGAAGTTCCTTTTCCTCTATGAGCTCCTTTATTACCAGCTTCCATAATACCAGGCCCACCACCAGTAATTACACCATATCCGTTCTGGGTTAGTTTAAATGCTACCTCTTCAGAAAGCTCATAGTATTCTTCTCCAGGTTTTGTTCTAGCTGAACCAAAGATAGATACGCAAGGTCCGATTTTACTTAATTTTTCATAACCCTCTACAAACTCCGCCATAATTTTAAAGATGGCCCAGGAATCATTGGTTTTTATTTCGTTCCAAGTTTTTTGCTGTAATTTTTCTCGAATTTTTCTATCGTCATTTGTCATGTCTTAGCTATTTAATAATAACAAAGTTAACTTAATTCCTCTTTCAAAAATTGAGCCGTATAACTTTTTTTGTTTTTTATAATTTGTTCAGGAGTGCCTTTGCAAAGAATTTCACCCCCTTTTTTACCACCTTCCATTCCAATATCTATGATGTAATCTGCTAATTTAATAACATCCATATTGTGTTCAATAATTAAGACAGTATTGCCTTTATCGGCAAGGGTGTTAAGCACTTTCATTAATACTCTAATATCCTCAAAGTGAAGACCTGTGGTAGGTTCATCTAAAATATAAAAGGTATTTCCAGTATCTCGTTTAGATAATTCTGAAGCTAATTTAATGCGCTGTGCTTCACCACCAGATAGCGTTGTAGATCGCTGTCCTAAAGTAATATAACCCAGTCCAACATCTTTAATGGTTTTTAGTTTACTGTGTATTTTTGGAATGAGTTTAAAGAATTCTACAGCATGATCCATAGTCATTTCTAATACATCTGCAATAGATTTCCCTTTGTATCTAATTTCTAGTGTTTCTCTATTAAATCGTTTTCCTTGGCAGGTTTCACATTCTACATGCACGTCGGGTAAGAAATTCATTTCAATGATTCTTACTCCACCTCCTTGACAAGTTTCACAGCGTCCTCCTTTGACATTAAAAGAGAATCTTCCTGGTTTATAACCTCTAATTGCAGCTTCTGGAGTTTTGGCAAACAAACTTCTTATTTCACTAAAAACACCAGTATAAGTAGCAGGGTTTGAACGAGTAGTTCTACCGATAGGTGATTGATCGATGTCTATGACTTTGTCTATATATTTTAAACCAATAATTTTTTTATAAGGCATTGGTTCTTTAACACCTCTGTATATGTGTTTGTTTAAAATAGGATAGAGAGTTTCATTAATTAAAGTAGATTTTCCACTTCCAGAAACACCCGTTACACAAATCATTTTCCCTAGTGGAAATTCGGCGGTTACATTTTTTAAATTATTGCCAGATGCACCACTAATTTTAATAGACTTTCCATTTCCTTTTCTTCTATTTTTTGGAACCTCAATTTGTCTTCTTCCACCTAAATAGTCAGCAGTTAAGGTGCTCTGTTCTTTTATTTCTTGATAGGTTCCTTCACTTACAATTTCACCACCATGTACACCAGCTCCAGGTCCAATATCAAAAACAAAATCTGCATGTTCTATCATGTCTTTGTCATGTTCAACCACCAAAACAGAATTTCCAATATCTCTTAATTTTACCAAAGAATCTATGAGTTTTTGATTGTCTCGCTGATGCAGTCCTATACTAGGTTCATCCAAAATATACAAGACACCAACCAATTGTGACCCTATTTGTGTTGCCAAGCGAATACGTTGTGCCTCTCCACCTGAAAGAGATTTTGAGGTTCTATCTAGGGTTAAATAATCTAAGCCAACATCTAACAAGAATTGAATTCGAGTTTTAATTTCCTTTAAAATTTCAGAAGCAATTGTGAGTTGTCTTTCGGATAGTTTTGCATCTAAGTTGTGAAACCATTCAGCTAGTTCATTAATATCTAATTTAGCAAGATCACTAATATTTTTTTCATTTATTTTAAAATGAAGACTTTCTTTTTTTAATCGATTACCTTCACAATTACTGCAAGTAACCTCATCCATGAAGCCTCTTGCCCATCGTTTAATAGACCTACTTTCACTAGATTTATATTGGTTTTCTATAAATGAGGTAATTCCTTCAAAATCTATTTCATATTTACGGGTAACTCCCATGGTTTTAGAAGCTATAGAAAATTTTTCATTTCCTCCATTAAGAATAATGGTAAGAGCTTCTTCTGGAATAGATTTTATAGCATCACTTAACTTAAAACCATACCTATCAGCAATTAAATGTAGCTGTTTAAAAATCCAGCTATTCTTTTCTTCTCCCAAAGGAACAATTCCTCCATTTTTTATAGAAATTGAATCATCTGGAATTACTTTGCTAAAATTTATTTCGTTGGTAATTCCTAATCCGTTGCACTTAGAACAAGCTCCTTTAGGAGAATTAAACGAAAAAGTGTTGGGTTCTGGACTTGGGTAGGCAATTCCTGAGATAGGACACATGAGTTCTTTACTGAAATATCTTGGTTTTTCGTCATCAATATCAATTACCATTAAAATATTATTTCCAGTGTAAAGAGCAGTTTTAATAGTTTCTACTAGACGTTTTTCTGATGAGCTATTCACAATAAGTCTATCTATGACTACTTCTATGTCATGCGTTTTGTATCTATCTAAACGCATGCCTTTCTCAATTTCCCTAATTTCACCATCTACCCGAACTTTTACAAAACCTTGTTTTGAAATTTGTTCAAATAATTCTCTGTAATGTCCTTTTCTAGATTTTACAACTGGAGCTAAGACCGCTATTCTTTTATCTTTAAAATCAGTTAAAATTAAATTCTTTATTTGCTCATCACTGTAGCTTACCATTTTTTCTCCTGTGTTATAAGAATAGGCATCTGCAGCTCTAGAAAATAATAACCTTAAAAAGTCATAAATTTCTGTAATAGTTCCTACCGTTGAGCGTGGACTTTTATTAGTGGTTTTTTGCTCAATAGAAATCACAGGAGATAGTCCGTCTATTTTATCTACATCTGGACGTTCTAAACCGCCTAAAAATTGACGGGCATAGGCAGAGAATGTTTCAATATATCTTCGTTGTCCTTCTGCATAAATTGTATCAAAAGCCAAGGAAGATTTTCCGCTGCCACTTAAACCAGTTATAACTACTAGTTTTTCTCGTGGTATTTTAACGTTTATGTTTTTTAAATTATGAGCTCTAGCTCCATAAACTTCAATATATTCTTGGTCTTTCAATGTAGATAAATTTCAGAAAGTTGCAAAGTTACTGAAACCAATTTACTTTTTTTGTTAAAGTAATAGCCAAACTATAAACACTCATTACTGCAAAAAAAAAGCTAGTAAATTAATTCTGATTTTTTATTTAATCATAAAAAAATCAGTTGGTACTCTTTGTTTAGCAGCAACTAAAAAAGTATCTTGCATTAAAATAATATATATGAATTTTATTCACTCTGTTAGACATTATTTTGAAAGACATGGGTACCACGTTTCCTCTCGTTTAGCGGATCGCTTAGGAATGAGAGCAAAAAATGTAAGATTATTTTTTATTTATATTTCTTTTGTAACTGTAGGTTTGTCTTTTGGTTTTTATTTAATTATTGCTTTTTTACTAAAGTTAAAAGATATTGTTCATACCAAAAGAAGTTCAGTATTTGATTTGTGATTGTTTTTTTAATAATTAAAACTACATGAAACTTCTGTTTCTAGATAAAAACAACTAATATAAATATCTATGTTTAAATCAAAATTTCGCAAAGCGTTATTGCTTCTGATTTTAGTCTTAATGATTGGAGTATTTGGATATATGGTTATATCTGGATACTCATTTGTGAATGCACTATATATGACAGTTATTACAGTGTCTACTGTAGGTTTTGGTGAAATTAGTCCGTTAAACGAACAAGAAAAATTATTTACTATATTTTTAATAACCATTAGTATTATTAGTTTTGGATATACCGTATCTGCCTTTACAGAATATATTATAAGTGGTCAGTTATTTCAACAATTAAAATTGAAAAAAATGAAAAAAAAAATCGATCAACTAAGTGGCCATACAATTATTTGTGGTTTTGGTAGAAATGGAAAGCAGTCCATGATTAAATTACAGAATTATAAAAAAGACTTTGTAATTATTGAAAAAGCAGATCAGGTAATAAATGAAATCGATTTAGAGGGGTTTTTAAACATCAAAGGCGATGCTACTACAGATGAAGCATTACTAAAGGCTGGTATAGAAAGAGCTGATAATTTAATAACGGCATTACCTTCTGATGCAGATAATCTTTTTGTAGTGTTGTCTGCTAGACAATTAAACACCAATTGTAGAATTATCAGTAGGGCTTCTAATGAGAGTTCCTACAGCAAATTAAAAATTGCTGGAGCCAACAACGTTATCATGCCAGATAAATTAGGAGGAGATCATATGGCTTCATTGGTAGTAACGCCAGATGTAATTGAGTTTGTTGGTAGATTAACAATTGAAGGTGAAACCACAGCAAATTTGGAAGAAATTTCTGTAAATGACTTGCCCACAGAATATCTCAATAAAACAATTTTAGATTTAGATTTAAGAAAAAAAACAGGGTGCACAGTAATTGGTTTTAAAGCCCCAGATAACAGTTATATCATAAATCCTGAGGCTTCCATAAAATTGCAAAATAATTCTCACTTAATTGTTCTTGGAAGACCTGAACAGATATCAAAATTAAGATTACTTTTTTAAAATATTTTTTCAACCGCATCCTTCTCAACACTTTTATTTGAGTATACAAAGGAACTGTTAACAAAAAAATACTTTTAACCTTCAAAAGTTGTTCGGGGTTCATTTTTTTATGATATTGCGGATTACTTAAATTCAAATATTCTCAAAAATATGAAGAAAAGAATCCTATCAGTACTATTTTTAGTAATTCCAATAGTAACATTTGCACAAGAAAAAGGTTTAGATCAACAAATTGATGAAGCCTTCAAGCCAATATCAGATTTCTTTAGTGAAGTAATATTCTTTACTATACCAATTGCAGGAATAGATGTGCCTTTTGTATTACTTTTATTAGTTGGTAGTGCCTTATTTTTTACCATTTACTTTAAATTTCCTAATATTTTTCATTTTAAAACAGCAATTAACGTTGTTAGAGGGAAATATGATGAGCTAGATCATGCTTCAGTTAATTCAGAGTTAGCTATAGATAAAGATATTGCAGATACAATTAAAGATGAAAGCAAAGAAGGTGAAGTTACTCACTTTCAAGCATTGGCTACGGCAGTTTCAGGAACAGTAGGGAACGGTAATATAGCTGGAGTTGCATTGGCAATTGCTCTAGGTGGGCCAGGAGCAACCTTCTGGATGGTTGTCTGTGGTTTTCTTGGGATGTCTACAAAGTTTGTTGAATGTACACTAGGAGTTCAGTATAGAGATGTAGGAGAAGATGGAACTGTTTATGGCGGTCCAATGTACTACATAAGTAAAGGGTTAAAAGAGAGAGGTTTTGAAGTATTTGGAAAAATAATGGCTATAATTTTTGCTATTTTCTGTATTGGTGGATCATTTGGAGGAGGAAATGCCGCACAATCTAACCAAGCAACTGTAGTTTTAAAAGAGTTAATGGGTTTAGAAAGTACTGGAGCTGGATTCTGGATTGGAGTTATTATGGCAATTGTTGTTGGTATTATAATTATTGGAGGAATTAAAAGAATTGCTTCTGTAACAGAAAAAGTAGTACCGTTTATGGCGTTATTATATCTATTAGCATGTCTTTATATTTTAGGAGCGAATTTTTCATTAATAGATGATGCATTTTCTTTAATCTTTAGAGAAGCTTTTAATCCAACAGCTATTGGAGTTGGAGGGGTTATTGGAGTGTTACTAGTAGGTTTTAAAAGAGCCGCATTTTCAAATGAGGCAGGTGCGGGTTCTGCATCTATTGCGCATTCAGCTGTGAAAACTAAATATTCAGCTTCTGAAGGTTTGGTTGCATTATTAGAGCCATTTATAGATACGGTAGTAATTTGTACAATGACTGCCTTAGTAATTATTATTTTTAATTTTGGTGGAGATGCCTCTGGAGCAACAATCTTTCAATATGGAGGAGATGGAGCAGGTGCTGTTCTGATTGATGGAGTTTCTTACGAAGGTGCCGGAATTACCTCTAAAGCATTTGCAGAATACATCCCTTATTCTAATGTATTCTTAACTGTAGCAGTTGTTTTGTTTGCAGTTTCTACAATGATTTCTTGGTCTTATTATGGACTACAATCGTGGAAATTTTTATTTGGTAGAGGTAAAGCGGCAGATATGGCTTACAAGTTATTATTCTTATTGTTTGTAATTATTGGAGCTTCAGCAAGTATGAATTCAATTTGGGCATTTTCAGACGCAATGATTTTTGCTATGGTATTCCCTAATATGGTAGGATTATACTTCTTATTCCCGGTTGTTAAGAAACAATTAAATCGTTATATTGAAGCAATAAAAAGCTAATGTAAAATCCCCTATAAATGAAAATATTTAAGTCCCATTTCTGGTATACAAAAAACCAACGAAATGGGATTTTATTTTTATTGATCATCATCATATTTTTACAATTAATACTTCATTTCAAAAATTTTGATAGCCAACAGTTGGTAGATCTTAGTCAGCCAAAAATCACTTCTTACAACAAACAATTAGATAGTCTTAAGAAAAAATCATCAAAAAAGAAGAAATTTAAAATATACCCTTTTAACCCCAACTATATCTCAGATTATAAAGGGTATCAATTAGGAATGAATATAGACGAAATTGATCGATTATTAGCATACAGAGAACAAAAATTATATGTAAATTCAGCAAAAGAGTTTCAAACGATAACTAAAATTTCAGATAGTTTACTTCAAAAAATTTCACCATTTTTTAAATTTCCCGATTGGGTTCAAAAGAAAAATAATTATAAAAATAATCAACAGAGATATATCCCAAATTCAAGAATAAATGTCTCAGAAATTACTACTGTAGATATTAATAAAGCAACTCTCAAAGATTTCACTGCTATTGAAGGTGTAGACGAATATATTTCTGAAAGAATTATTAAGTATCGTTCTAAACTACAAGGATTTTCCTTTAAAGAACAACTCTTTGAGGTTTGGGGATTGGATGAACTAATGGCTAATAAAATTCTCTCAACATTTTCCATCAAAAACAAACCAATAATAAAAAAGGTAAACATAAACACAGCGTCTTTTAAGGAAGTCTTATCAAATCCATATATAGACTATAAGTTGTGTATCCAAATTTTTGATTACAGAGATGAAGTAGCAGAGCTTCAATCTATTTCAGAAATTAAAAATATAGAGGGTTTTCCAATCAAGAAATACAATAGAATAGTATTATATTTACTAGCTGAATAAGAATAACAAAAAAAATATTGAATGTTGCACATGTATTTTACTGAAGAGCATGAGGTTTTTAGAGAAAGTTTTAAAGATTTTTTACAAAAAGAAGTAGTTCCCCACATAGACAAATGGGAAAAAACTGGAAATATTGATCGATTTATATGGAGAAAGTTTGGAGATATGGGGTATTTTGGATTGAGTTATCCAGAAGAATATGGTGGGCTAAATCTAGATATTTTTTACATGGTGATTTTTCTAGAGGAACTACAAAAAATAAATTCAGGAGGCTTTGCTGCTGCTATTTGGGCACATGTTTATTTAGCAATGACTCACGTAAATGTGGAAGGAGATGCTAGAATTAAAAATAAATATTTGGGTGCTAGTATTTCAGGTGAAAAAATAGGATGCTTATGTATCACAGAGCCTTTTGGAGGTTCGGATGTTGCAGGAATGAGAACTACGGCAATAAGAAAAGAAAATTCTTATGTAATTAACGGATCAAAGACTTTTATAACAAATGGCGTTTACTCAGATTATTTGATTGTTGCAGCCAAAACAGATCCATCTTCCAAACACGCAGGGATGTCAATTTTTATTATAGACAGAGATACTCCAGGAATCTCCGCAACAAAACTTGATAAGCTAGGCTGGAAAGCCTCAGACACAGGAGAGATCGCTTTTGATAATGTAGTAGTGCCCTCAGAAAATCTAATGGGTCAAGAAGGGAAGGGATTTGCATACATCATGCAACATTTTGCATTAGAAAGATTAATCATGGGGATTAATGCCCACGCAAGAGCCGAATATGCCGTAGATTATGCAATTCAATATACATCAGAAAGACGAGCTTTTGGAAAAACATTGGATAGTTTTCAGGCATTAAGACACAAAATTGCTGAAATGGCAAGTCAAGTAGAAATGTGTAAGGAATTCAATTACTCAATAGCTAAAAGATTAAATGATGGGGTGTACGTAGTCAAAGAAGCAACTATGTCTAAACTAATCTCAACAAAAATGGCTGATGAAGTAATCTATGATGCACTTCAATTACTTGGCGGTTATGGTTATATGGAAGAGTATCCAATGGCTAGATTACTTAGAGATAGTAGACTAGGCCCTATTGGAGGAGGTACTTCTGAAATACTTAGAGAAATCATTGCAAAAATAATCATAGACAAGAAAGAGTATAAGTCTGTAACTTAATCTGTCTTTAAAATGTTCATTCATCTCAATAAATTAATCTTCAATAAGTTAAATTTTTAAAAAAGTTTAAATAATTCGTGATTACTATTGGTTACAATAAAAATCATTATATATTTGCAGTCCAATTTAAAAAAAGTATTTTGAAGGGAGGTGCCAACATATGTTAATCATTCCAGTTAAAGAAGGAGAGAATATTGATAGAGCTTTAAAGCGTTTCAAAAGAAAATTTGATCGCACAAAGACAATGAGGAACTTACGTGAAAGAAAACATTTCACAAAACCATCTGTTGCCAAAAGAGCTCAAAGAATCAAAGCATCCTATGTTCAAGGTTTAAGAACCAAAGAAGAAGTAGGTTAGGCTTGCATATTTTTATAGAAACCCACATCGAAAGATGTGGGTTTTTTATTTTATATCTAATCATTAATTTAGAGTATCTTTATCTAATAGATGAACTTAATAGATTCTTTCCTTGAATACTTGCTATTAGAGAAAAAATACTCTTCTCATACTATCAAAGCTTATGAGAGTGATTTAATTTCTTTACAAGATTTTTGTAGGCTAAATTTTGATCAAGAAAACATATCACATATTAATTATTCACAAATCAGATCTTGGATAGTTCTATTGGTAGATCATAAATTATCTAACAGAAGTATCAACAGAAAAATAAGTTCATTAAAATCTTTTTATAAATACCTGCAGAAAATTAAATTGATTGATGTAAATCCGCTAGCCAATCACAAAGCATTAAAAACCTCAAGAAAAATTCAAATTCCTTTTTCAGCAAGTGAGGTAAATACTGTATTATCAAGTTTTTCAATAGATCATTCATTTGAAGCCAGTAGAGATAGGTTAATTGTTGAGTTATTTTATTCAACAGGTATGAGAAGAGCAGAACTTATTAATTTAAGGATGAATTCTGTAAACTTCGCAGAAAAACAAATTAAAGTTATTGGTAAAAGGAATAAAGAAAGATTAATTCCTTTGTTGCCAAGTGTCATAAAAAGTTTAGAATCCTATATTAAAGTTAGAGAACTAATTAATAGTTCAGATAGTTTTTTATTTATTACTCAAAAAGGAAACAAAGTATACGAAACTCTTGTTTATAGAGTTATAAATAATTACTTTAGTAGAGTTTCTTCTAAGTTAAAGAAAAGCCCTCACATACTGAGACACTCTTTTGCCACACACTTATTAAATGAAGGAGCAGATTTAAATTCGGTTAAAGAATTGCTAGGACATTCTAGTTTAGCCTCTACCCAAGTCTACACACACAATAGCTTGGAGCAATTAAAAAAAGTGTACAAACAAGCTCACCCTAGGAGCACTAAAAAATAAAATTTATGAAAGTAACCACCCAGTCAGTAAATTTTAATGCCTCATCAGACTTAATAGATTTCATAGAAAAAAAAGTTTCTTCATTAATTAAGTTTCATGATAAGATATTAAATGCAGAAGTTTTTCTCAAATTAGAAAATTCTAGTGATAAAGAGAATAAAACAGCAGAGATTAAAATTAATATTCCAGGAAATGAATTAGTTGTAAAAAAACAATACAAAAGTTTTGAAGAGTCTGTAAGTATAGGAGTTGAAACATTAAAGAGAAGGCTCAAAAAATCCAAAGAAAAACTAAGAGATTCAATACCATTATAAAAAGCATAAAAAAGTATAAAAAAGTTTTAGAAATTAAAAAAACTTATTACATTTGCAGTCCGTTAGAAATAACGGATTGTTTTTGTTAAAAA
>ENA-OQVM01001343-OQVM01001343.1-marine-metagenome-genome-assembly--contig:-NODE-1343-length-32841-cov-13.332560_pt1 | contig 32841 bp, 24 predicted proteins | sample MGYA00237776_ERZ505498 | MGnify/ENA primary metagenome ERZ505498 (study PRJEB26159, sample SAMN06265151) | marine metagenome | isolation source: Helgoland LTER site | place: Germany:Helgoland, sampling...
GAAGCTGAACACGGCGAGTCGCGTCATATACTGAAACAACTCAATGACCATCATGCTGTTGTGATGATTGGTGGTAAGACAGTGATCGTCAGGGAGGACGAAACGCCAACTTTTATGGGCTATAAAGATTTTTGTTTGCGCCACGCTAACTTAAAGATTGGTCGCAGAGCCGCTACAAAAATATGGATTGAGTCTGACGATACTAGGCGATATGACGAGTTGGTATTTGACCCTTCAGGACGTTGTCCTAGTACGTCATACAACCTGTTCAGAGGATTATCCGTTGAACCAGTCGCAGGAAAATGTGATTTATATCTTCGACACGTCAAAGAGATTATCTGCGCCGGCGATCAAACCGTGTATGACTATGTTCTGGGCTGGATGGCACATGCTATCCAAAAACCCACAGAGTTGCCTGGCGTAGCATTGGTTCTTAGAGGCTACCAGGGTACAGGTAAAGGCACTTTTGCTCAGCACTTTGGCAAAATCTTTGGAGATCACTTCCAACATCTTGTGCATATGGATCACTTACTTGGAAAGTTTAACGCTCATCTGTCTTCAGCATTGGTGGTTTTTGCTGACGAAATAGTGTGGGGCGGTAATAAGAGAGAGGCGACGGGAACTGGACTTAGACTGTAAGCTATTGATTAATATAGGTTTAATGAGTTTAAAAATCTGCTTTTGTTACATCCTTTGTTACATTAAATGCCAAGCATTTTAACTGGACGGATCAATTAAAGATAATTTTTTACTTCCCAAAAAACCGAGAGATAAGACCATAGGCTACCATTTCGGCTTACGAATCAGTAGTTTGATACTATGAGTATTTACTTCACCCCTCTTTTAATATGCCTTTTAACGACTAATTCTGAGGGGCTGCTCCCGCTCCATCACGACGCGTATCGGAAGCGCCAATAGAGCCACCTCGCGCACCTTTGGACACTGTTTGAGTAGAACCTAATACACGAGGTGTATTGTCTAAGGTATGACCCATACCTTTCAATATGTTGAGCGTATCGATTGATATACCTTGTTCATACCCAACTCTATCAGGTAACCACTGATGATGAATTCGCGGTGCCGCAGTAGCCTCTGCAATACCCATGTCAAAATCTAAAATATTTAATATAACCTGCAAAACGACCGTAATAATTGTGCTACCTCCAGGAGAACCTGTAGCCATCAAAGGATCTCCATCGCCATCAAATATGATAACTGGAGTCATGGCAGATAGCGGCCGCTTGCCCGGCTGTATCTCATTAGCAATTCCACCTATCAGACCATAACCATTGGGCGAGCCAGGTTTAGCTGAAAAATCATCCATTTCATTATTTAATAAAAATCCGGCTCCAGTAACAGAAATACCACTTCCAAAAGAAAAATTTAAAGTGGTTGTTGTGCTTGTGGTATTTCCCCACTTATCTCTAGTTGAAAAATGTGTTGTTTCTACACTTTCTCTTCTCGGGCTTTTCAAGTTTCTAAGCAGACGTTCAGGATCAATTGCAAGGCCAGGATAGACATCGGCTGATGAGCTTGCCTCCTCCAGATTAATTTTTTGTCTTAACTTTTCTGCATAGCGTTTATCGATAAGTTGGTTGACTGGTACATCATAGAAATCGGGATCACCTAAATAAGCACTTCTATCAGCATAGGCTCTGCGCATAGATTCAACCAGACGATGTATGTAGGCAGCACTATTATGGCCAAGAGTTCCGAGATTCCACCCTTCTAGGATATTTAGCATCTGAAGAAGGTGGACACCACCAGATGACGGAGGCGGCATGGAACAGATGTTTTTCGCTTGATAATCAACACATATTGGTTTTCTCTCTACCACGCGATAATTTTTAAGATCGTCTAGCGTAATCAAACCTCCTGATCGGATCATTTCTTCGACAATCAGCTTAGCAGTTTTATTTTCATAAAATCCGGCATGTCCATCAGCAGCTATGCGTCGTATAGTATCCGCTAAGTCTGTCTGGACAAGAGTATCGCCTGGCTTATAAAATTCGTCGCTGCTTTTGAAATAATATTTCTTGGTTGCGGAGTTCTTTGTCAGTCTTTTGGCTCGCGAGACTATCGAATGCGCCAAATCAACATTGACGATTATTCCTTTTGAAGCAAGGTCAATAGCTGGTTGAATGACTTGCTTTAAGGGAAGCTGGCCATATTTCTCATGCGCATGTAGGAGACCTGCTACTGTGCCGGGAACACCAGATGATTTAATACTACTCCTCGCTAATTGATTGTCTACTTCTCCATGTAAGTTAAGAAACATGTCTCGTGATGCTCTAGCCGGCGCGACCTCTCGGAAGTCGAGTGCGATAGTCTTACTTTCCCTTGTAAGATGGATAAGCATAAACCCTCCTCCCGCAAGATTTCCAGCTCTAGGAAGAGTCACCGCTAAAGCAAACCCAGTAGCGACGGCGGCATCAACTGCATTACCTCCTAAGGCTAAAATATCTGCTCCGATGCGACTAGCAATAATCTCTTGAGACACAACCATTCCTGTTCGGCTATATACGGGATGAAAGCGTGATTTTGGATCTATTATTGGAGAGTCGGACATTGCAGACATACTGTAAGTAGAGCTCAACATAATCATGATTAAGCATCTTCCAAACGTTGATGTAATTTTTATTGACGTTCTAAAATCCAAAGTATTACTCCATATTTATGTTGGCCTCTTGATTGCCCGATAGCTTTTAATCAAACTATACAAAAATTATTTATATGCAGAATCTATTCAGTATGATTTATGGGCAGACGGTGCGGCCAGTCGCTTGACCCTCCCAGTCCGGGTCCGTCTCTCCCATTAACAGCGCTGCTCTTTTTGCAACTAGATTGACTCGTCCAAATGAGGCGGCTTTGGATACTTCAGTAACTTCAAAGCCCTCTGAACGCCAGTGTCTTATATCACTAGAAGTCCAACCGGGATTACTCGTCTCAGCGTCAAAAGCCATTAGCCGAACTACCCGCTTATCATCAGCTCCTATCTGCACCGATGGGTGCACTCTTGGAAGCGCTAAAGCGTCAGCTAAGGTGTGTTTTTGATCGATAAACCGTGAAATAATTTGTACAATCGCAGAAGGAATTCTTATCCCTCCTGCAGCCCCAAGAGACAAAACTACCTTATTATTTTTAGTTACTATAACTGGGGCAATCGCAGTCCTTGGACGAGCACCCGGTTCCTGTGGACCAGTCCTAAGGTAGCCACCCATGGTGGCAGCGTATACAAAGCCTAGTTCTGGCGTGGCTACTTTTGCCCCAAAAATAGGACCGATTGTTTGAGTCATTGAAATAGTTAAGCCACTACAATCTTGCGCAGCCAAATGTGATGTATGAGCCCCCGGATAACCAATCCAGTCGGTGACGTCAGACGCTTTTATCTCTGCTTTATGGGTTTTTATCCGAGGTTTATGGGCCGGCCTATATATTCGCATGGCCTCTTTAATAGCCCATTTTCGATCTAACAGGCCCTCTAAGTCTTCCTCATAATAGTTACCTTGCATCGACTCGATACTTAGGGCAATCGCCTGACTTACTATCACTGCCCAGTCATGATCATCTATCTCTGACAGGTCATATGTATCTAGAATCAATAATGCTTTGGCCACTAGGCCCCCGCCGCCGGGTGCTGCAACGGTATGTATGGTATAGCCTCGGTAGTCAATAGCAATATATCTAGCTGGAAGAATGCGATACTCGTTTAAGTCCTCCAGTGTGACGTAACCACCATTGTCTACCATATCTTGGGCGATCATCTTACCGGTATCACCAGTATAAAATTCTTCATAACCATGTTGAGCGATACGCCTTAATGTCTCGGCGAGCGCCGGCTGTTTAAGTAGTTCTCCTGCGGTGGCTGTATTGCCGTCACGTTGAACAAACAACTGAGTCATTCCGTGACTTAGTTTAAGTTTTTCTAAAGCAGATCCTTGTCTTGCCGCTTCTCCAGGCAAAATCTGGAAACCATCTATAGATAATCTTATGGCAGGCTGTAAAAGTACGTTAAAATCTAACCTCCCGTGTCGTTTATGCAATGCTCCAAGGGTCGCTACCGTGCCGGGCGTTGCTACTGTCGAGTAACCAAAGCTAGGCATACTATCGGACTTTGCAAAACCTTTAGGTATTTCGGTCATACCGTCATACCCGTAGAATTCCCCATCAGACGTCCTAACCATTGCTAACGATCTACCTCCTAAACCACTCATCGTTGGCTCGACGACTGACAAGACAAAAGAGGCTGCAATTGCTGCATCAACACTATTTCCTCCCAGGGCATATATTTCTTCAGCAGCCTGAGTTGCCAATGGATGTGCAGTTGAGGCAACTCCCCGAGATGCTATTTCTGGCATCGGCTCTGCGGAAGGATGCCATTGCCAAATGACGGCAAATAAGAGAAGTGATTTTTTCAACATTTTTTGGAAATCCAAAATAGCATTGAAGAGACTATAGAGGGAGCTTCCTGCTCCCTCTATAAAACGCAAAGGAGTTACATATCAACCTTTAAGCTGAGGTAATAATTTCTACCATAGTCTTGATGAGCATCAGCAAAGAAGCCGAAAAATCTGTCCGCAGTAGGGGCGCGCTCGTCGGCGAGGTTTTTTACGGCAAATTTTAGTCTTGCAGAGCTACCAGCTAATTTAAATCTATAATAGACAGAGGCGTCCATAGTGGTCATTGATGGAACAATATATTCTGTACCGTCTGAAAGTGTCAGGCTACTCTGAATAAAGTCACCTTTTCTAAGACCCGTTAAAGAGCCACCCCAATCTCCTTTTCTCCACAACAATTTTGCAGAATGTTTTTCGTCATAGGCGCCATCAATACCTAGCAAATTACCAAAGCCTTTTAGATTCACATAATCTGGAATGGCACCAGAATTCTGAGCCGCTTGAATAGTGGAAAAATCACCGGTTGGCACTTGCTTAAAGGTATCAGTAAAGGTGGCATTGTAGCGGAAGCCAAATTCCCCAAGGCTGGTCTCAAAATCATATTTGATACCGACATCCTGACCTTCCAGGGTGCGTTTCGCCATGTTAATGTATTCATCAGTAACCCGATACGCACGGCCCACTGGGCAGATGCCTGCAGTTTCGAAAAGCGCAATTACTCCATCATCTAGTTCATCGCTATCTCGAATAACAGCAGAGTTTCCTGCTGATGATGTGCAGTTCCCATCGCCATTCTCAATTAGCAAGGCTAAGTCTAAAACGGTATGGTTATCCCGCCCAAATAATCCAATTGTTTTATCTTTTTCTATCTTCCAAGCATCGTAGGTTACTGTGAGCCCCTCAATCTGAGGTGGCTGTATTACAAGACCAATTGATGAGTTTTTTGATTTTTCTGACTCTAACTTATCAGCACCAGTTGCGAAACGCTGAATAGTATACTTGGAGTCTGAATCCATCCCTGAGGCTGTCGTAGTATTGTTTTCCGTAATATACTGATATACCGCATCAACTCGTGAACCAAAGCGTGCTACCTGTGCCTGGTTAACTTGGACTAAATTAGGTGCTCTGGTTGCTGTTTGTGCTGAGCCGCGAACTAAGAGCCAATCAGTTGCGTTCCATCCTACAGCGAACTTTCCAACACTCGTCGTGCCTGCATCAGATATATCCTCATGACGGAAGGCCAGCTGAGCATCAATGGTATCCGTAACAGGAATTTGTAATTCAGCAAATACTGAGGTGGTATTTTTCTCACCCACAGAATCCGTTGTCGGGCTAGAACCTAGGACATCACTAACAAACGGAAATTCGGAACCATTGTCTGCAACATATTTTATGGTTCCATCTAACCGAGGGTCACGATTATCTGAATAAGATTCCTTGCGATATTCTAGGCCCACTAAAAGCCCAACGGGCCCTGCGGGCATAGAGATAATTTCGTTATTGCTTGCCTTAAAATCGACTAGCGTTAACTCGCTTTTATCTTTGCGATATACGTCTACTAAAGCTCGCTCGATATTAGTAGCATCAACTGAGAATATATTAAACGCGGCAGCTGTGGGATCCGACAGCGCTTCCGATAAAAGTGTATTAGAAATCCGATTATTGGTTACGTCATCAGCTGTAGCCTTCGAATACAGAGCAGCGGTCTCCCAATCCCAGTCGCCAGCAGCACCTCTTATCCCAGCTAGGAAACGAGTTGTTTTCTTTTCATTGGTGACTAACCGACCATATTTTGGACTGCGCAACCCATCAAGACGGATCGTCATCCCAGCAAGTGGGTTTTCGCCATCCTGAAGAAGCTCGTTGGTGTAGAAATATTCCGGGCCAATAGCAATAGGTGCAGAGGAGGATGTACCTGCTGGCTCTACATTTCTCACTGACTTTGCAGAGTAGTAACCAATCTCTGAGAATAATTCTAAGTCTCCGCCAAGGTCATGGTTGAAGGTAGCGAAGATATTTCTCCGCTCCAGCTTACTCCTGAAATCACGATATAAACCGGGGTTTAAATAATAGTTATCTGATGTTGTGTCAGGCACCAGACAAGTACCATAACTCGTGTCCAAAGCTGTTGCTCCAGCGCACTTAGAATCTGAACTAGGTAGAATTTGCATCTCTCCTCGAGAATCAGTGAAACTATTTGTCCCTGACTGATCGAGCTGAGCATATTGATAAGAATACAAATTCCTAAAAGCAGTAGCACCCTTCCAAGGGGAGTCTTCTGCCAGAATGGTCCGATGGTCTCCAGCACTCCACCTAGAGTCTTCCGTTGCAGCAATACTGTCACGATCATAGTAATCAACTAGCACTGTCAAATGAGATTTCCCATCGTTAAAATCAGAGCCAAATTTGGAACTAAACGTAACATCATTTGCATCAAAGTGATCAAATCCTGTCATTTTAGTGGTAAAACTAAAGCCTTCATAATTGCTATCAATCACGTTATTAATAACACCTGCTACGGCATCAGCGCCATAAATGGCGGAGGCACCATCCTTCAATACCTCTACCCTTTCCATTCCAGACGTCGGTATTAAATTGGAATTCACGGTCAACGTTGGGACGTAGTCTCCTCCAAGCAATTCGGTCTGATAGCCCGCTGTGTTCACAAGTCGCCTTCCATTTAGCAGAACTAAAGTGTTACCCACTCCCATATTTCTTAAATTGTAAGATCCGACATCTCCCCTTGCAGAATTTACTCCACCCGAGAAAGCTTCGGCCTCAGTAAAGTAATTTAATCCCATCTCCGCTAGATTCTCTAAAAACTCCTCACCTGAATCCAAGCCTAATGCATCAATATCATCGGATGTAATTACGCTGACTGGAAGAGCAGTATTAATCGCAGCACCCTTTATCTGGGATCCGACAACTATCACCTCCTCTAGAGCGCCATCCTCTTGTCCAAGCACCAGCGTGCTTGCCAAACCTACAAATGAGAAAATCGCTGATTTTACTACTATTGATAGAACTCTTCGCTTAAACATACCGTCTCCCCGCAAGTTAATTTATCATTGTCCGGGGCGTAGGATACTTAGTTTATGACCTCAGGTTAGCAGTATTTTGTGACAATTTGTTAACCGAATGTAAATGGGAATTTTATCCCAAGGCTAGGTTTAGGTAACCCAAAATTTAGCCGCCAGAGCACGGGCTCTACGTAAGAATACACCTCCGAAACACGCGATATTGCCTTTTCAAGGGGCTTAAGGGTAGAATTTCGCATGAAAACAAATCCCCAGCATTCTGTTTTAATCGTAGAGGACGAGCCTGCCAGTCTGAACCTTTTGGCTAGCTATTTTATGGCAGAAGATTATATCGTCTACAAAGCTAGCTCAAGCGATAAGGCAGAAAAGATATTCGCGAAAAATAAAATCGATATAGTACTAATGGACATAAAAATTCCTGGTAGGACCGGATTAGAGTTGACTCGCGAGTTTAGAAGTCAGTCTAATGTGGGAATCATTCTAGTCACCAAAAAGGATGAAGACATCGATAAGATTATTGGATTGGAAATAGGCGCAGACGACTATGTAACAAAACCATACAACCCTAGAGAACTTACGATAAGAGCTCGAAATCTCATTGAACGGCTGAAAAATAGATCCAATAATGAGCGGGAAATATCTGATGCGCAAAAAGAAATTGGATTTGGAAACTGGCGCCTGCATATTGGAAAACGTTTACTGAGGAATACAGCCAATGTCGAGACCCGTCTCACTGAAGGTGAGTTTCAACTTCTGTCGGTCCTTATCCAGAACAAGGGTGAAGCTCTTAATAGAGACCAGTTAATGAATCATATGAAGCACCGCGATTGGTATCCAACAGATAGAACGATAGATGTCATGATTGCTAGAGTGAGAAAGAAATTAGGAGACGACCGTAGCAATCCTAAATACATAAGCACTGCTCATGGAACCGGATATATCTTTATCGCAGATGTTCTCTCTCCATAACATGCTATTTTAAAATGAAACCATATCAAATTCCTTTTAGAAAGAGCCTAGCATATCGTCAAGCAAAAGGTGCTGTAATAACGGCTTTTATAATTGGAATTGTGCTAAGCACTGGCCAAATATACCTAGATTATTTCTCTCAAAAAGACGAAATTAATAAGGGTATTTCTGATGTTTTAATAACCGCTAATCGCGCTGCATTTCATGCCGCATACAATCTCGACGTTGCGGGCGCAGAACAGGTGTGTGAGGGTTTAGTAAGCAATAAGGCAATTGTATCGGCCTCAATCTTTGATGATAGCGGTATTCAGATTGCTGCGGTCGAAAATCTCCCTGCTACAGATAGCAGTAATCTTATAAAATTATTTTTTGGAAATGCACAAACCACAGAAAATGTGCTTATTGATGAGAGTATTTACCCCAAAGCTGTTGGGCAACTAGTAGTGGTCGTAGATCCTTCTTTAGTTGCGGATACATTTATTATGAGGTCACTTGTAGTGCTGTCATCTGGTATTTTGAGAAATTTTGCTCTCGCAATTGGCCTGCTAACACTTTTCTATTTTACTTTTACTAGACCCCTTTTTCAAGCAAGTCAACCTATACAAAAAGGGCTAACAGAACAAAAAATACCAATGCCAATGAACCATAAGGATGACGAAATTGGTCTCCTGATAACCGCTTTTAATGACCATCTGCAAGTAATACAAACTCAAAATCAACAGATAAAGGAGAGTAATGATAACCTTGAAACCATTGTTGAAAATCGAACACAGGAACTAGAGATTGAACGTCAAATTGCCATAACTGCTAGTCAGGATAAGACTGATTTCCTAGCCATCATGAGCCATGAAATAAGGACGCCGATGAATGGAATTTTGGGTATGGCAGAGCTGCTTAAACGTAATCCTGACCATCGGGACAAGGAAGAGTATGTCGAGGCGATATTTCAATCAGGTAAGTCGCTGTTAACAATGATGAACTCGGTCCTTGACTTCGCAAAGTATGAACAAGGAGTATTTGAGCTTGATTCTATTACCTTTAACCTACATGGCCTTGTTCATTCAGTGATCTTTTCTTTAAATACAACTGCTGAAAAACGTGGTATTGACCTGGCGGAAATTATTGGAGATAACGTTCCCCGGTATATTTATGGTGATCCGGAAAAACTAAGACAGGTCTTTCTAAATCTAATTAATAATTCGCTTAAATTCACTGAAAAAGGCTCTATCACAATGAAGATTGAGCGTTGTAAACCCTCCTCTCAACTAAATCTTAGACTTAGATTTTCAGTTGTAGATACGGGGATAGGCATCTCGAGCGAATCTAATCAGCGGATCTTTGAACCTTATGGGCAGGAAGACAATACAGTCTCAAGGCGTTTTGGAGGTACCGGCCTAGGCTTAGCCATCTGCAAAGAAATAGTAGAAAAGCAAGGTGGGGTGATCGATTTTGTCAGCCAAAAAAATAAAGGTAGCACATTCTGGTTCGAACTTGATTTCCTGGATAAGAAAATAGATACGGAAAAGGTCATAGTCGACCCAAGAGTTGGATATACGTCAATGACGGATCTGAATATTTTGGTAGTTGATGATGTCGAGATCAATAGAAAACTTATTAAGGGGCAGATTGAACATCAGCCCTGGCGTACTTTTTTGGCAGGAAACGGAATCGAAGCACTTGAGATTCTCGATACCGTAAAAATCGATGTTGTCCTGATGGATATTCATATGCCTGTAATGAACGGCTTAGAGACCACCCGTAAAATTAGGCAGAGGGAAGACCACAGTGACATTAAGATCATCGGAAGTTGCGCAATATTGAGTACTGACATGCGAGATAGATGCTTAGAATCTGGAATGGATAATGTAGTTGAAAAGCCCCTCGACATGGATAAGCTGAACAGCACGATATCTCGCTTATTTAGTGATCGGTCGGATAGGCGTATCTCAAATTCACCAGGCCCAGAAGACAGCTTAATTGCGAGGCAGATTTTTAACGACCATTGCTTGACTCTAGGTACGGAAAAAGTTCGGGCACTGTATATCGAAGCGGAACAATCTGCGAAAGATTTAGTATATAAAATAAGCATCGCTCCGATAAATGATAACGAGTTTCTATTCAGTATGTCTCATGCTCTATCGGGACTGTGCTCTAATTTTGGGTTTGTAGCACTCGGGGAGGTTGCCAATGAACTTGGGAAAAAAAACAACATCTCACATGACCAAGTAGAGCAAAGGCCATATCAGATCAGCCAATTAGGAGAACTGGCTGACGCAACATTTTTTGAATTGTCCAAAATTCTCAAAGATATCCATGTATAGATTTCATTTCGAAATAACTATTAAATATTTTTTACTATTAGGGATTTTAACGGCCCTCAATTGTCATGCTGATCCACTTGAATTTAAAGTAGTAACGGAAGCGTCGCCATTTACTGTCAAAGAAGCCAATGCTTTTGATGGAGGGGAGGCTACTATATTTGTGGAAGGCCTACTGACAAAAAGTAGGGTGGACTATAGTGTAAGTTTCGAGCCATGGAAACGGGCATATCTTAAAGCTCAGGCAAATCATAATACTCTTATTTATCCAATCGCAAGGGACCTAATAAGAGAGACTAGATTCGAATGGATCGGTCGATTGATTCCCGTGAATTACTATTTATTTCGACTGGCGGATAGAAATGACATAACTGTTAGCAGCTTAAATGATGCGAAAAGTTGGCGCATGGGTGTGGTCAATGAACATATCCATCACCAATACCTTAAGAAATCGGGATTTAAAAATCTTCAGCCTGTAAATAGCAATCAGCAAAACTTACATAAATTATTACTGGATAGAATTGACATTTTTCCAATGAGCGATGGTGGAATGATGCAGCTGTGCAGTCTCGAGAAAATAGAATGTGAAAAATTTGTGCCAATTCTTAAGCTGAATGAAATTTCAGGAGGCTTGTATCTCGCAGCCAGTAGCAGTTCAGATACTAAAGTCATTGCACTGCTTAGAGAAAAATATCGTGAACTAGTAGTCAATGGATACCACGAAAAGACCTTACGAAAGAGACTGCTGCGAATTGAAGAATTTAAAACACTATGGCCGATTGAATTAATTCCGGAAAGCTAATAGAGCTTGTTCCCACTAGAGCCAATGGCCTATCTAAGACTCTAATCCTGTTTAGTGTAGAAATTAGCTATCGTTTGATTAGCAATACCCTGCAAGAACACCTTGTCAGCATCGGAGACTGAATTGAAGTAGTTATAGTCCAATCCAATAGGAGATGAATTGAAAATAGATGCAAAAACGACACAAGATGCTAGATAGGTTCCAAGCAGGCTGGGGTGGGAACCATCGAAACTTTTGTGCAATTGTAAATCCGGTCGCTGCTCATGTGCTTCGGCAAAAGCGAGGCCCACCGGAATAACTAACACGCTGTTATCATTACCGGCTCTTAGGTACGTATCTTTGATGTGATTGATCATCTTGGGATCAAACGCTTTATGAGTCTCGGCATAAGCATGAGTCATATATAGGGCGGCCTCACCCCCTGTAGCTCTAATCATTTCTACCTTTTCTTCAATTTGACGATAAAAGGCATGTCGACCATCTTCTGATAAAGGTTCTGAGCTCCCGCCCTGAAGAATAACGAGTTCAAAGTTCTTCTTTAGACCAATATTCTTTGAATCCAAAAGATGATCGAGGTTATGGTGTGACAATCTCGATCCGCCGATAGTGGCGGATTTATAAGCTGTCATTTTTGTCCTTTCGGGAAACCTTTCTTCGGCCATTCTGCGTACATGATTATGAAGACTATCGTTGTAATAGAGATAGCTATTGCCAACAAATAAAATTCTATTTGGCCGTTGATTTTCTAGCTCCTTAATTTTTACATCTGCAATTAAAAAAGTGCTATAGAATATAGACACAAGTACTAGTGCTGCCCTATAAATATTTTTATTCATTGACTTGGCCATAATTGAACTTAGCAGCAGGTCGTTTAACTCTGCATGTAGGGGTCTTAGTGATTTTTGACAGTTAACAATTGGACTGCGGTATCCTCTTTTTTGACACATTTACATAAAACGTAGTTTTTCATAATATCTGATGAGTCTTTCTGCGTCTAGGTGAGTCTATAAAAGCTCGATAAATCAATACTTTATGGTTTTTTGAAGCCCCTTGCGGGGCTATTATTTGGTGGAGGCGGCGGGAACTGTACTTAGACTATAAGTTACTGATTAATATAGGGTTAATGAGTTTAAAACTCAGCTTTTGTTACATCCTTTGTTACATTAACTAGTCGTAAATTTAGCTTTTAACTACACCATACTCTAATCAGTAATTGCCCCTAGCACGTCGACAAGAAAGTCTTCCATATCCCAGGCGTCAGCACTAAAGCTGTGCCCCATGCGAACAACCACTAATTGCCGTGACGGAATAATAAAAGTTGACTGACCATAATGTCCCCGAGCAGCGTAGGCATCCTCGGGGACTCTAGGCATCATTTTGTGTGCGCTGTTTTGATTGAGCCAAAATTGGGCAGCATAGGCACGGGCTTTTTTTGATGCCTCAGTGGCGTTGTTAGAGAACTCTACCCAGCCTTTAGGCAAAATCTGCTCACCATTGACAACACCATTATTCAGGTACATTAGACCAAAGCGCGCCCAGTCTCTGGCTGTCGCATAGAGAAACGCCCCACCAACATAGGTGCCACCGCCATCCATTTGATAGTGCGCGTTCTCCATACCTAACTTATTAAATAGCGCGCTTTGCGGGAAATGGTGATAAGCCTCCTCGGAGGTGAAACTATCGCGAATGATACGACCCAACAAAACAGGACTAGCGGTTTGATAAGCCCACCTGGTGCCAGGCTCAGCGGTTACCGAGTATTGTGAAGCAAATGTAGTGAGATTTTGGGCCTTCATCAGCATAAAATTGACATCGGAAATCGGGTCTTCCTCATAGCCCTCATTAAATTCAAGGCCGCTGGTCATCTGCAATAAATGCTCTACCGTGACCTGGCTTCGCAAATCAGCAGGGTTGTCCCACCCTTGCAGACCAGAGGTATTCGCTAAATCAATCTGACCCCTGCCAACAAGAATACCTACAAGAGCACTCGTAGCACTCTTAGTCATAGACCAGGAATTTAAGGGTACCTGCGGCCCAAACCCCTCAGCGTAGCGCTCGGCAATTAACTGACCTTTATAAAAGATCACAACAGCGCGGGTATTTTGCCGCTCTTCATAGTTAATAGCGGTATCGGAAAAAGCGCGATCCATGGCTGCATTGAGTTTGGCAGTATTCACGCCGGTAGGTGCATTAACAAATTCGGGCCAGGCAAGATTCTGCTGCGCTGTTGCTACAATATTCAGCTCGAGAAAGGCGGGTCCCTCTAAATCCACGATTTCATCACCCTCAAGGCGCGCACAGCCAAGCCCCGGGCGAAAAACAGTTTTACTTATGTACTCAATAGGCCAAAATCCAAACTGAGTAATGACTGTATTGCCATCTATCTGGGTCCGCGTCAGGCGCCGCTGTAGCTGAGAGATATCGGTGGCGTAAATATCATTATAGTCTCGCCCAGCAATAAAGATTCCACTACAAATAGTATGGGAGACGTACCCCGCCGGTATTGGCCCCAGACGTTTCAGATAGCTCAGTCCATATGCGCTCAGGCCCGCCACAAGCAGCAGAGCAATCATTGCTATGGTTTTATATAAATATCTCAGTTTGAACATAGTTATTATTATCTCTAAAAAATAGGTCACTCGCCGATACAAACTAACCTGCCAATAATCTCTAGCCCAGTTACGTTTGTTGCAGACTTGTTCAGTTTTAACTCCGACTCTTTTTATGCCTCCCCACAGGCTGGCGCGGCATAAAACACCACAATAAGACATGCACTATGCCACTATCATACTTTTGCAAAATTATATTATTAGCAATAAAGCTGCGTGATCATGGTCATTATTTGCTATTTTTTCTATTATAATCAATGCTTTAGATTATATGTAGTAGATGCAATATCTAGGTCATAACCATAGCATACTTGATTAGGATCTATCGAGATGTTAGCATACTTTATGCCACAACATAGTGGCACTATTAAAGACTAAATACGACTGATTTAAGTCGCTAAGTGAAGATTTTGTGTATCGACTTTATTTATTGGTCAAATAATCTACGAGGGGAAGAATCTTTATGAGAATTAAACATCCATTGGCTGCGGCCATTATTGTCTCGTCCATTGGTGCGCCTACTCTCGCCAATGCCAACGAAATAGAAGAAATTACCGTTACTGCAACGAAACGACAAGGGGTTGAAGTTCAAGATGTAGCCGCCTCCATCTCTGTCTACGGTGCAGAGGAATTAAAGAACGGTAGAGTTGAGTCAATGACTGACTTGACCAATATTGATCCCAGCTTAAACTCGATCTCAACTCAAAGCACTTCATCGACCCGAATTGGTATGCGCGGTTTAACCACCCCCGCCAATAACGTCGGTTTTGAAGCCGCTGTGGGTGTGAGTATCGATGGTGTGCCGCGCGCGCGCACTGGTATAGCGCTTTCGGAGATGCCAGAACTGGCTAGCATGGAAGTGCTGCGCGGTCCGCAGGGTACGCTATTCGGTCGCAACACCAGCGGTGGTGTGATTAATATCAACACGGCCAAACCCAATCCTGAGGGAGGTGGTTTTGTCGAATTCTCAGCGGGTAACCTTAACTCCCAATCAGTCCAGGCTGCGATTAATCTGCCGATCAATGAGCAGTGGACTGGGCGTATTGATGCTAAAGATCGCCAGCGCGATGGCTTCCTGGATAATGTCCTTTCAGATACGGATGTTAATAGTGTTGATCGCCGCATGGTGCGTGGCCAGCTCACCTTCGAAGGTGAGGACAGCAGCCTGCGTCTGATCGCTGACTGGGGTGAAGACCAATCTATCTGCTGTGCTGCTATCTTAGAAGTTGTCGGAACTCCACAGGCTGTTGCCTTCTATAGCTCTATTGCCGGCGTGCCTGCATATGGTAGTGCCGATCTAGACGATCTTCAGGTCAGTTCTAATATTACCCCTACTAATGATATTGATGAATGGGGTGTGTCGGCGGAGTATAATCTTGATATTGGCGACAATATCTTTACCAGTATCAGTTCCTACCGCGATTGGGAATCCCTCGCCACACCAGATGGTGATATGAGCGGCTTAGATTTAGTTGGTCTCACACAATATTCCGCAGATACCGTATTTACCCAAGAGCTCCGACTTCAGGGTGAATCCGGGGCGGTAAACTGGCTGGTCGGTGCTTTCTATATGCACGATGAGGTTGAGTGGGTAAGAAATGCCAGCATGGGTTCAGATTTTGAGTTATTTGCTGATACTCAGTTAGCGGGAGCAGCAGGAATGCAAGCCTTTGGCACTTTGCCAACAACTCCAGGTCAACCAGGATTTACACCATCTATCATGGCGGCAATCAATGGCCCAACAGCTGCAACCACCTATATCGCTTCTCCTACAACTAATATCAATAATGATATGGAGCTAACTACAGATGCCTTTGCAATTTTCGCCCATACAGAAATAACCCTTAGGGAAGATCTGACAGCCACCCTGGGTATTCGCTACTCTGAAGAGGATAAAGAACTCTCCTATGTGATGTCCTCAGATGAAATCGCGCAACCTGATGGCTGTGCCATTGGAGCTGCTCTCAAAGCCAGTGGAAGTCCATTAGCAGCGTTGAGCTCGTTACTCTGCACTCCAACTGGCGATACTAATCTCAATGGCAGTGATGAGGGCAAAATAAGTGATGATGCAATCTCCGGGACTGCCAAGTTGGCCTGGGCGGTAACCGAGGATGCACTGCTCTATGCCAGCTACTCCCGTGGCTTTAAGTCCGGAGGGTTTAACCTGGATCGCTCTGGACTGAATGCTGCGGCTCCATCGGCTTTGGATCTTGCCTTTGATGCAGAAGAGGTTGATGCCTATGAACTGGGCTGGAACAGCCAATGGGCAGATGGTTCCATTACGTTTAATGGCGCAGTCTACTCTCAGGATGTCACTGGCCTTCAGGGACTCACTTTCACTGGCGTTAACTTTATGGTGGATCAAGATGACTTCAAGGTTAAGGGTATGGAATTGAGCCTTAGTGCCCGTCCAATGGAGGCGTTGATGCTGACTGCCAACTATGCCCATGTGGATGCAGAGAACCAGCGAACAGGGAAACCGCCACAGGGTCAGCCAGAAAATACTATGACCGCCTCGGCGACTCTGTTCTTCCCAGTTTCCGACTCCCTAGTGGGAACCTTCCACCTCAATGCACGCTATGCGGATGAGAGTTTCCAACAAGCAGGTGCTGGGACAGTGGCTGACTATTATGGCGACAGCTACACTACGGCCAATGCTCGTCTCTCAGTAACCGATCAAGAGGGTTCATGGAGTGCGTCAATATATGCTCAGAACCTAACTGACGAAATAGCTCCTTTAGAGGGATTCTCGCAAGTGTTTCAATCAGCGAAGTCAGGTAACATTATGACATTCCCTGGCCCACCACGTATGTATGGCGCAGAAGTTCGCTTTAACTTCTAATTCCATAACAGGTGTTAAACCTGAGAGGCCTCCACAATGTGGGGGCCTTTTTTTGGCTTTAATCAAGAAAGTCGTCCCAGCACTGCTCTGTGGCTGTAAGGCCGTTATTGAAATCTAGGATATATCTGAAAATCAGACCATGCAAAACGGGGCCATCCCAGTGATATTGACTAACACAGGATACTTAATTAAATGATGAGACTATGGCGGCGATACCAACAGTGAAAAGCAGCAGCAAGGCTACCTTGCGATACATTTCTGCACCGTATAATTGGAAGAGGTGATTGCCCAGTTTGTCGCCCAAAATCATGATCGGAAGGGCCAATAAATAATATTGGATAATTTCGTAGCTTAGATATCCAACAGCAAAATATGACAGCAAAACCAATATCGCAGATCCCATCAACATTAAGTGCATCAAAGCCCTGGTTCGTTTGAGGTCTGGCTCGGTTAACATTGCATAGATAAGTATTGGCGGCCCTGGCATGGCCAGAAATCCATTCATAATGCCGGCCGTTAACCCAAAAAGACCTTTAAATCCTCTATTGATTGGAGTCTGTGACGGACGGGCAATTAACGCAACACAGGCTATCAGCACCGCTAACCCTGCCGTCAGCCGAAACCATCTCGACGATATCCATGTCAGCAGCAAGACGCCTACTACAGTTCCTGTCACAGTCCACACCATTAATGGCACAAGGGGCCGCATAGCAACATGCTCAGATATTGCGCGCCTATTGATCAGACTTATGGACAGTACCAGGGCCGCACTTAATACAACGGCCTCTCTAGGCAGTAAAAATAACGACAGAGAAGGTACTGCGGCCAAAGCAAAACCAAAGCCGGTAAAAGCACGCAAAATCGAAGCCATGATTACCACAACCCAAATAGTGGCTAGCTGGGTGAGATCAAAGTTCATAGAAGCGTCCTACCACTCACCTCTATTACTGTACATGACTCTGAGCAAGCGCACTGCCGCAGAGGAAAAAGTGCAATGCCGCCCAGATACCCAGCAAGCTAAAACTGGATAACGCAATAGCCAAAGACCCATCACCATGGACAGGCTGTAGCCAGTCACTCAGGCTGCCCACCATAAGAGGCCCAAGACCCAAGCCAATTAAATTAAGACAGAGCATTTTTATTGCCGATGCCACCGCTCTGGAACCGACCGGAGACAAGGTTTGAATCAGCGCCAATGAGGGACCTAGGTAGCTATTGGAAACAAAGGCCGGAATCACCAACAACCACAGCACCGAATTAATATCAGCCATGGAAATGCCAAAAAACCAAAATGGAATAGCAAGCAACTGCAAACCACAGATTAGCCATACCCCGTACTGAAAACCCTTGGGTGCCAAACGGTCAGCGAGCTTGCCTACAATTAACGCACCTGCAACACCTAAAATACCAAAGAATAAAGCCATCATGGCGCCAACGTCTGACTGCGCCATGTGGTGGCTGCGAACAAAAAACGTCGGCAACCACTGGGTAAATCCGTAGGAAATCATACCAGTAATGATCGACGCTATAATCAAATGCCGCATTGCAAGATTGCGCCACATTGCCAAGGCGGTATGCAAAACTGGTGTCGACTCAAGCGACGAGCCTGGCCCCTCAAATGATCCTCTGGCTGGCTCTTTTAAGCCATAGGCCATTACCGCTGCCAACAGCAAACCCGGAATGCCCATCGCCATTAAAGCAACACGCCAACCATAGTGCTCGGCAATAAAACCGCCACCGGCAAAACCCAGCATCATGCCCAGATTGGCACCCACCATAAGAATTGCCATAGCAAAGGCACGACGATGGGCAGGAAAATAGTCAGCGATAATTGAGTGGCTAGAGGGATTGACGCCAGCTTCACCAACACCAACGCCGATGCGCAGCAATAGCAGCATAATAAAGCCAGAGGCAAAGCCACTCAGCGCAGTCATAACTGAAAACAAAACTAGGCAGACAATAAGAATAATCTTTCGATTGTACTGATCGGCCAGACGCGCAATGGGAATACCCAGAGTCGCATAAAATAATGCGAATGTCAGACCTCCCAGCATACCTAACTGCATATCAGATAGACCAAACTCCGCTTTTATATCGGGAAATAAAATGGACAGAATCATGCGATCAGCAATAGATAAGGTAAAGGCCAGCACCAATAATGTTAACGCTGATCTATGCCCCTTTAATGGCAGCTCAATATCAACCGCCGCTGCTTGATTGTCTGATTTTCCTAAAGCCATTTTGTGCGCTACCTGTTTATTATTTATTGTTAATCATTCAATTTAACGAGAAGTCGCAGCAAAAGGACCCATTCGGCCCAGGCTTTCCGAACCAAACCAGGAAGGCCAGGTAATGGTCACCGGTTGATCACAGCACGTTAAGCGGGATTGTTTCTTTAACGCTTTTCGCCACAATGACAGATCCACCAGCACTAACCCATAAAGGCCATAGTGCTCAAGAACCGTTGCCACCTTTAGATCGCCAGCCATAACATGGGACGCGGTCATGCTGGGGAGTACATTTTTTGATGGCTCTACCCGCAGGGGCAGAAGTCGACTGGAAAGCTGTTTTTTGGATAGTAACAATTTTTTTTGCAGCAGGTGCGGGACGCAATGGTGATCAATGATACCCATACTGTGCAGATTGGCCTGCAGGCAATCTATCTGCTTTTTCTGAACAGAGTCGGCACTGGGTAAAAAACCCAAACGCAGGGCATGACTAACCCAGTGCCGTTCATGACTCCATTTGGAGCTCTCATAAGCATCTCTTGCCCGCAGAAGACGCCTACCCATATGCACTCGAGGGTCAGGGTACTTTATATAGGGTTGGACCTCTTTGAATGTGGACTGATCGGGTAACTCAGCGAAAACCCGCCATTTTTCACTGATATCTTTAATCAAGACGCCCCGTTCTTTACAAAGCGGCGCTAATTTCTCAGTTATCTGCTCCAGCAGACTCCGCGAACATTCTAGCAATAGGCTACAGCTATCATCATGGCTAGGGGCTTTATGTAATGTCCCATCTGCAGAAACTCTCGCATCCTGAATAACAAATAGATCTGCAAAAATATGGCCCTGCTCCGAGAGGATATACGTGAGCAGCGGATTTTCAGAAACTCCGGCAAGGCATGTTATTACCAGCGGTTGGAGTGCTTGTGCAGCACCCTCGCCCACTAATTGGATAACACCGCGAGATTCTAAATAATGCGCAGAGTCTTCGCACAGGTATTGTTGATTGCAGTGACCTTCTGTAACAGAGCTCATTCTTCCTCACCAAACTGTTGCTGGTGATGGGCGGCAGAAACCAGCTCAACAAAATTACTACTTGCCACTAGAGGCCCTCCCTGGTTTTCCGAATGGCCAGTGGCATAGCTACAGACCTTTTGACACAGGCCGCAGTTATCAACGCGGTCACGGTAGAATTTGCATCTAAAACCATCAACTTTATAGCGCTCGCTGGTTCCTGGAGCACTGATAGCTTGGGCAGGGCAAATCTTTACGCAGTCCAGGCAATGGGTACAGTCATCAATAGGATCGATTCGATTGGTGGTCTGCAGCGGCGCCTCTGTCAGCAGGCAAGTCAACCTTACCCGGGTGCCATATTCTGGCGTGATCAATAAGCTGTGAGTGCCAATAGTACCCATGCCAGCAGCCTCTGCAACATGGGTGTAGGATAGCGAGGCTTTCATCTGACCCGGTCTAAAAGGAAGTCCTCTACTGGGTAAAGCGATACTGCGAAAGCCCTGCTTTTTCAATAACCGAGCCAGATCATAATTAGCTTGATCCACCACTCTATTAAGCTGATTAACATGGGGAGAGAGCAAGTCTCCAGTTTTAGGACCTGCGCCGTACTTATCTGGCCGTTTAATCAGATTCATGATTTCGGAATCATATTCCATACCCAGCACAACACAGGCCTTAGCGGTGGGAAGAAATGTTTTTATGGCATATAAAAAATCGTCATGGGAGTGCTCATCAACCGCCAATACACCCATTAAGTCTGCCCCGATATCCAAACGAGTCTGTTCAACCCAGGCACCGCCAAATGGTTGATTATGCATTTTTAAACTAGTTAAAAGATCCAAGAGATGCTCCCACTCAGCCCAGTCTACAGATTCATTAATTGGTCTATATCGATGCGACAGGCCCGAAAAGCATCGTAATCTAGGTCAGAGCCTATGCCTGGCCCGCTCGGCAAAATCGCCTCGCCATCGACAATTTTCATAGGGTTGAGCAAAATATCGGAAATCAGCTTATCAGGGCCCGGAAATTCACCCGCTGGATGCACCATAGGATGGGAGCAGGCGAGCATCAGCTCATGGAGAGAGGCCGCGCTGGTATTGATGCCATTACCCAACTCCACTTGAATACCAGCAGTTTTGCACAGTGCAATAATCTCCTGACATTTCTGGTAGCCACCATTTTTAGCTATTTTTAATTTCACCACATCCGCTGCACCAGCCTCGATAATCCTGAGTGCATCCCTTGCTGTATGCAGCGATTCGTCAGCCATTAAAGGGGTATCTATGGCGTCTCTGATTCTTGCCATACCTTCTATATTCCAATCGGCAAGAGGTTGCTCGATATGATCAAGATCAAAGGGCTCGATCTGGCGAATCAGCTTGATAGCACCGCGTACGTCAGTGTCAAAAATACCATTGGCATCCACACGAATAATGATGTCTGACCCAACCTCTTCACGCACTGTGCGGACACGCTCCACATCCATACTTTTTTGGCCCAACTCACCGATCTTAAGCTTTACAGTCTTGAAACCTCTATTGACATATTCCTGGGCAGCCATAGCCATATTGTCTGGAGAATCAGTGCCGATGCCACCCACAAGAGGAAAGCTCTCTCTTGTCTTGCCACCAATAAGATCAACCAGTGGTCGCCCGACAGTCTTTGCGGCAGCGTCAAATAAAGCCATCTCAAGAGCAGCCTTAGACCAGTTATTTCCCATCCATTGCTTATCCATTTGATGGATGATTTTAGCGACATTAAAAACACTGTCGCCGATAACCGCAGCGCCAAATACGCGATTGAGCAAGAAGATATAACTAAGAGGCGTATCTGGCCCATACCAGCCAGGCGTCATAAATACCTCGCCAATGCCCTCCACACCGTCTTCGGTGCGCACTCTCACTAATAGACCATGGTAATCCATACCCTCATAATCGTGGCCTCCCATGCTATAGGTTTTTTTCGGTGCGATTTTTACTACATCAACGTGCACACTGGCGATCAAGCCCTCACTGCTTGCATCGTGATTTATTGTCTGGGGCGGCAATAGGCTCATGATAACTCCAACTATTTTGCAGATATTTTTATTATATAATAATATAATCTTATAGTCGACTATAATATAAATCAAGAGTTTGGTAGAATCCGATAATATCCGACCTATCGCTTGGACAATATTTTTTAGGTAGACTCAAAGAATCAACAAAATCACCAACGAGCCAATATGTCAGACATCAATATCCTAATTTCTCAAGATCAGCACAGCTCGATGGGGCTGAGAGAGAGAAAAAAACAAGAGACGCGCTGGGCTATTTTTGACGCCGCGATCAGATTGATGGTGGTTAGGGGCTATGACAAAGTAAAAATTGAAGAAATCTGCCAGGAAGCGGATGTTTCCAGCGCACTTTTTTTTCACCACTTTTCAACCAAGTCTTCGCTGGTGGATGCCTATTTAGAAATAAATGTCTTCAACGTTATCGACGCTAAGTTGAAAGCCCTACCAAAAGCCAGTGCCTCAGAAAAACTGCAAGTTATTAGTCAGCACCTGGATGATGTTCACAAGAACAATGGCTTATTTTTACCCTCTGCCTTCAGCGTATTCGGCTCCGGCGACAAGCGTTTAGAGCTCACTAATACTAAGTCAGGTATGTCTGCAGTTGTTTTTAACATTATTCTTGCCGGTCAAAAGAGTGGCGAATTTAAATCTGATTGGAGTGCGGAGGCTGTTGCAATAAGCCTGGTTGCCACCTGGATTCTTATACCTCTATCTGCAGATAACTCTGAGTTTTCACCCAGGCCAAGTTCAAAAATACTCGAATTAGTTCTCGCCGGCCTCAAGGACAAGTAAATTACAGACTGCATATCAAGCAATAATTAAGCCCATATGTTAATTGGGGGGGGATTTTATTCAGCGCCTCACCGGCTACAGGGATATGGCAGATTTGTTTAGACGCCACCACCAAGAAATGTCTGATAGCGGTCCAACGTCACTACCTCTGTTAAGGGTCCAAGTCGACTGCCAGAGTTAATAGCTAAGGCTCAACAATAAGCCCCTTCAATAAATCATAGATAATATCGATTGCGGCATCTTTGCTCAGATGCTGATGTTCACGAAGCCTGTGCCACATCTCAAAAGAGGCGACCGCATCCACCGCTTCACGGCGAGATCGCGGTAATGATGTCAGCTCAGGTAGCCAATCCTCCAAATCCTTGCGCAATCGCCTATTTGCTCGTACATAATTGTCACGCATGACAGGAGAACGCCACCGCTGATTCAGTGTACAAAGAATAACATTGCTCAGTTCTTCATAAGCGAGAGCATGTTGTCCAACGGCGTGCAAAAGGCGCTCCCTGAGCGAGCCTTCACGGTTTCCACCGATAAACTTGGCGTCGTAAACGGGCCGTTTTAACTCGTCAACCGCGGCATAAAGGTCATCCACGCCCTCAAATAGCCTGAATAATGTGCGAATACCAACTCCTGCGCGGTCTGCAATCTCCTGCGCAGTTGGCGCGAGAACACCCTGATCCATCAATTCACATGCGGCATCCACCATGGCCTTTCGACTGCGTCCAGCGCGTAAATATCGGCCATCAGTTAATTCTTTGTGTTGCAATATTGTCTCTCCCACCACCGTTTTGGTAACCATTTTTCGCGCCGACTCTTTGTCTAGAGCCATACGTTAGAACCAAGGGCTGCGTAGAGGATTGAACTAACTTCTGGCACGGTGAAACCCAAAACGTCATATGCTATGACAATACAGAGAAAAAGGCTACCTTCGCGAAACTCTCGTAAGGCAGGAGGCATATGGTACGAATGGTTTCACGTAATTAGCTTGCTAAGTAACTTTTTGCGTCGCCAAAGTTGACGTTGCCGATGGAAAAGCAATACCTGCGACTAAGCTAGTCGTTAGTGTTAATAATATGCGGATGCTTAGAGCATTGATGTCAGTCGATTCTTCACGATCTCCTCAGCATCTACCATAATCGTATTGACCAGATCTTGACAGGTAGGAACATCATGGATAAGGCCACCACTCATGCCAAAGGTAATCATACCTGCGTCTTTGGCACCGGTGGACCACGCGATCTCTTGCTGTTTACCGCTAACCAGAGGGTGGATCTGACTGAAATCACCCCCTGCTCTCTCAATCTCAAGCACTTGGGTAGCAACCTTGTTTTTGTAGACCCGGGCGGTATTGCCGAATGTCCGGAAAATTAGCGCAGTATCGGTTTCGGTCATATCAACGATGGCTTTCTTAATGTCTTCGTGAACCGGAGCCTCTCGAGTGGCCACGAATCGAGTGCCCATATTGATTGCATCCGCACCCAGTGCCAGTGCGCCAGCCAGACCGCGTCCATCGGCGATACCACCAGATGCAATAATAGGAATACTCAGCTTGGACGCCGCAGCCGGGATCAACACCAGGCCGCCAATATCGTCATCGCCCGGATGGCCCGCGCACTCAAAGCCGTCGATGCTTATGGCGGCAACACCCAGTTTCTCGGCCTTCAATGCATGGCGAACGGTCACCGCTTTATGAATCACCTTAATACCCTGAGCACTGAACCGTTCCATAAAAGGCTCTGGGCTGCGACCTGCAGTCTCCACGATCTTGACACCGTTACGGCAGATTACATCGACGTAATCATCATAATTGATTTGTGTCGCCACCACTCCAACCGTCAGATTGACAGCAAAAGGCTTGCCAGTCAGTGAGTGGCACTTTTGAATTTCGGCCTCCAGCAATTCAGGCGTTGGCTGTGACAGCGCAGTCATTATGCCCAGTGCACCAGCATTGGATACTGCCGCAGCCAGTTCTGCAGTTCCTACGCGCATCATTCCCCCGCAGACAATCGGGTGCTCAATACCGAATAACTCAGTAAATCTTGTTTTCATATAAAATTAACCTAAATTCCTTGTAGATAAACCAATGCATTCACATAAACTGCATTAGCTACGCTTTGCCTAGAGTGACGATAATAGTCAACAGATAGCCTTAGCTTCAGGCGAGCAGTCTAGAGTTTAAACTTATAATTGGCACATAATATGCCAATTTATTGTCAATGTAAAACTGCCCTTGTATTGCAACAAGATGGCCTAAATAGCGTATCTCCTTAGGTCGCTATTGAACAGCTTGAAAGCATCCTCCTAGCGCCTTGATCATTAACTTTTGTTTTATCCGCGAGTTTCAAGCGCCAGTTCAGAATAAATTTTTGCGAACTCTCCATGTTTGCTAGGCAATACAAGCTTGGCCGGGTTATACCACGGCATTAATGTGCCCAACCATTTACCTAGCGACAAAAACAGCAGCGAATAACTACCCAGGGCTTTAAGCTCAGAATCTGCTGCACCTTTGACCTTTGGCGGTGAATGTTTGGCAATAAAATGAGCGAATTTAAAAACATATTTAAAGAAATGATATTGACCGTACATGCCAACTATCACACGATAGAAATAATCGCCAAAGAGATGCTTGTATACATTGAAGGACACGGTTCGGTGCTCTATCTCTTCAGTTAGATGCCAGATAAACAAACGGGAGAGATCTGACATGGGCGCATTAATGTCGATAGTCTCTATAGCAGTTCGGGCAGTAGCACAGATCGCCGCCTCGAACCCTTCTGCGTAAGCCAAATTAAACTTGAGCGACTTAGTCTTGGTAAAACGCCGAAAGTCAGCCTCCATTTGATCTTCTATTTCCTGTAGTCCTGCCAAGGCAGGGTAGCAATCCCGCAAAAGATCATTCAACATGCGATGCTGGCGAAAGTGTTGTGCCTCCTGACCAATAAACTGTTTTACCTCAGCAGCGACCTCTTTATCTTTGGTATGCTTTAATCCTTCGCGCATGGTGCGAATTACGTAGGGCTCTATATAGGGTAGGGTCATGGAAAGCCCCAGATTTAGGGCCCCATCCGGGATGTTTTTCTTTAATTCTTCAGCATCAAACTCAAACTGCATGATGCGTACTGGCATGTCGTTCATAGCTGTGTTTCCTTGCAGAGTTAATTAGAGTGAGACTGGCTCTATGGCATCGCCACTGAGCCAAGGATTGACTAATATCTTGGCGTGATTTTCCGGATCTCTTAATGAGGAAAATGCTGACTCAACGCCGTCTAAGCCAACTTTGCCGGTGATAAATGGCCGCCAGTTAATTCCATCATCTGCTAATACATTGAGGGCCTCGGAATATTCTTCGGGCTGATAGTAAAAAACAAACTGAATATTTAGCTCCTTTTGCATAGCGATAAACGGGTTAAAACTATCTTCCTCACCACAAATCCCAGCCACAACGATACGGGCTCGGGCAGGTGCTTCGGCACAGATCTGCGCTAACAAGGTTTTCGCACCGATACATTCAAAAACAACAGCATTCTCAGTCTCCTCACCAACTGCGGACACAAGGGGTTCAAAAGCTGATTGCTCCGCCGGGTCAATGACAGTATCTGCCCCCATAGCCGTTCCCAGTGCGCGTCGTTTGGGGGAATAGTCAGAGGCAATGATTGTTTGTACACCCCGCATTTTTAATATCGCGATGATGGCAAGACCAATAGGTCCGCAACCCATCACCATGGCACTATCAGCTCCATTGAGGTTCGCTTTGGCTACAGCATGTATGGCCACGGCTAACGGCTCCGCAAGTGCTGCTGCTTCTGTACTGGTCGAGTCTGGCACTGCAAGTAGTAGAGATTCACTCAATAACATAAATTCAGAGTAGGCACCTGGCGCAGTTGGTGATGCACCGACAAGATCTTGGCCCTCTTCCGTTTCGATAAAAGGGATGGAGCAAACACGCTGACCAATCTTTAACTGCCGCTTTGTCTCGGGACCAAACTCAACTATTTCGCTGCAGTATTCGTGCCCCAACACCCAATCCGGCGCAGCTTCCCCCATACCTAGGAGCGTGTTAAAAATATGTATATCTGAGCCGCAAATTCCGCAGGCCAGATTCCGAACCAATACCTGACCTGGACCCGGAATTGGGCATGGTCGCTCCTGTGTTACAAACTTGCCTTGTTGGATTACGGATACACGCATAAATTATTCTTGCTCAAAGAAGTTGAGAATGTGGGTAGCGAATACTTCAGGCTGTTCCAAATGCATAAAATGCCCGGCATCAGGAAGGATCTCGATGTCGAGTTGATCGCTAAAAAAAGGTTTCATATTGGAAAAATGCTCGGCGCCAATGCAGCCGTCGTTCTCACCTGCCATGGTTAACGTTGGAACTGAAATCGGCTCCGCAAACAAGTCGGCGACACGCTTTGTGTTTGCCGAACCAAACAACGCCCGGTAGTAACCTAACGCCGCTAACAGATGCTCGTCTTTACTCAACGCCCGCTTAAACTCATTTATGTAATAGGTCGCATCAGCCTCGAATAGCCCTGGAGACCAATCTCTACAGAGTTTCTCAATAAGTGCATAGTTATCCTTTTTAATCTTTCGCTCGGGGAACCACGGCAATTGGAAAAAAAACATATACCATGACTTTCGTATTTGTGCCGCGGTAAGTTTCATTGCATGGGGGTGGGGTACCGCTGCAGTCACTGCTTTAATCACTTTATTAGGTGCCAGCGCACTGGCCGCGTAAACAGCGGTAGCGCCCCAATCATGCCCAATAAGATAAGCATCTGGTGCGTCAAAAGCTTCGATCAATGCCAAAATATCACGGCCAAAATCTTCCATGCTGAAGCTGTTATTGGCGGGTATTTCTGTGGGCGCATAACCGCGAGAGAATGGTGCAACAACCCGGTAACCTCGCTCGCTGAGCCGCCGCATCAGGTCGCAGTAGGTATATGGCGTATCCGGAAATCCGTGCATGCAAATGACCAGCGGCCCTTGGCCCTGACTCAAATAGCCGAACCGCAAACCATTAGCGTCAATAAATTCAGGAATCATCATTTTGAACATTGCTCTAGGCGAATTTCTGTCAGAGCGTCCTCATAACTAAAGTGAGGTTTCCAACCTAATTCATCACAAATGCGAGTACAGTCAAAACGGTTGTCGTAACCAATCAAATTGATCATTTCCAATGGCAGCGTGAGCATTTCTTGCATGGCCTGTAACTGCTCAGGGTTCTCAAACTGACGAGCTGCGGCAATCAATTCGTCCCGATTAGCAGAAGGCAATTCTTCGAGGCCTTTTATGGCGGCCAGATCATGGAAGTATCTTGACCAACTCACGTCAAGACCATCACAAACTGTATAAATACGCCCGACAGCCTGTGCAGAATTTGCTGCAAGTATAAAAGCCGAGACCAAATTGTTGACATGTACAAGGCCCGCATTGCCACTACCATCCCCTACTACCGGCAATATGCCTGCCTCTATTGCCTCTAGTAGACCTTCAACCCAGGGGCCACTTCCCACTCCATAGACATTCGCTGGGCGTATTAACGTTAGCTGCATGCCCTTGCTCTGATAATCCAGAGCCAATTTTTCTTGGGCCATTTTTGCCCAGCTATAGGGGCCCTGATGCTTGCCGTGAGGTAAGTCTTCATGGCACAGCCTGGTTTGTATTTGATCGCCATAAACGACAATGGATGCCGCCAGTACCACTTTGCAATTGTTGGCCAAAGCGGCATCAAATACGTGCTGGCTACCTTGTACCGTTATGACCTCGTGATCCTTGTAAGCCCCCATACCCATCACTGCCGCCAGATGAAATACTGTTTTTACATCTTGCATAACCGCATTAACATCCGCAGCCCTGGTTATGTCTCCGCGATGTACCTTGACCCGATTGCCCCAGTGCGACGGCACATCTTCTCCGGGCAAGGCAAAGCTAGCCACCTCTAATCCTTGAGCTAATAACTCATCAATTAGGGTTCGACCAATAAAACCGGTTCCGCCTGTGACCAATATAGGGCTTTGCATCGCCATCAAATTGCGCTCTCGCTAGCCTTCACCGTGAACGATAAGGTTGTCACAACTCTTACCTTCGGCTTCGCACAGGGCTCTATACATGGTTAAAATTGCCCGCGCATCGACCATGCTGGTAACATTATTATCATCGTCAATATTTACATTGCTGCCATAGATCGCGAACCACACCACCGCGTCTTCTTTTGCTTCTGCCGATACGGTTAAGGTATGCAGTGAATGGGCAGGTTCAAATAAATAGGATCCAGACTTATTCACCTTGTCTGGGTACTCCTCGTAGAACCACTCACCTGATAGAGTCACGGCAAACACCGGACCAGTATGGTAGTGAGTATCAACCGCATAACCAGGCTTCAGCCTCGTCCGCAATATCCACAAGTTTTGGTTTAGATCGACCTGTAATAACTGTATGGTTGAACCATCAGGAAGGCTAACCTCTGGCAAGTCTTCCTCATGAAGCAGTATCGCTTGTTTATCGTGCAATCGCGGGACCACCCCACCACTCATCATCGCTTCGAGCTTTTCTGCTGCCGTAATATTAGTCATTAATGCTTTCTTATCAAGAGAATTCGATTGCCAGTTTAATTGCGTATCGATGGCGCGGCTTGACTTATCATGAACTCAAATTGACTTATTGCGAGCACAGCTCCAATAGCAACGAATGCATTTGATGCGTATTAATTGAGCCCGTAGGAATCGAGCCGATATTGGATGTCTCTAATCTGTATGTTGTCGTCGCCACTGCTGCGGCGACAGCCCTGTCCAGCGTTTGAAGTGCCTGCTGAATATGGCAACTTCAGCATAACCTAACTTTAGTGCTAAGTCGGTGATGCCAATGTTGCTCGACCGCAAATGTTGGCAAGCGATATCTTCGCGGGTTTGCTGTAGCACTTTACTGTAGCTTGTGCCCTCGGCGCTTAATCTTTTTTGCAGTACTCGCGGGTGTAAATTCAGGCTGGCGGCCACCTGGGGTAAACTGCAATCACCGGTTGCCAGTGCACTGGCAAACAGATACCTAAGTAGCGAAGGAAGACTGTTGGGATATAACTGTTCCAGCATTTTGATTCGTTGCTGAAAATAGTCACGTAAGATATCCGAGTCCTGGTTTAACTGGTAATTTGAGAAAACCGTCGGGAACTGCACGCCATCGAAGTCACTGCCGAATACTAATAAGTTCTGGTAGCCCGATACCTTTTCATAGTGCGGTGGTTCTGGCTGTTGCAGATGAATACTTATTCGGCGATCAGACGAGCCGTCGTTGACCAAATGGTTATAAAGTTGACCGATGCTCATCTGCAGCACCTGTCGCAAACCCCAACCATTAGTGAAGTCCAGATAAAAACACCAGCGGGTCAGGTCGCCTAAGACCTGCTCCTCAAGATGTGCCCCCTGTGCGTGCAACGCCAAATGTGTATTGGCATAGCGGAGAGAATCCCTGAGGGTTGGCTGCATACTGACTCCATAGGCCAGCTCACCTAACGCTATAGCACTGTGACTAGACCCTAGGCGTAAGCCGAACAGCGGGTCTTGACAGTGCTCAGCCGTGATATCCAATAGGTCGGCTACCCTTTTGGCCGAGACATAGGTATCAGGATTACGTAGTTGCGCGGCTGTAAGCCCTGCTTGTTTCAGTAACAAGATTGGATTGTGACCTAACCTGAAAACGAGGGCCGTGTAACCCATCAAGGCGCCAGTACGGACTAAATGCATGGGGAGTGGTCCCTAATATCGCTTTTTAATTGGGCGTGTAAACGTATTCATCGCCGTCTGCAAATTTCTCAGCCATCGTTTTATCGATCATCACTGGCATCTGGGTAGTCGGAGCATACAGTGGCCCTCTGGAGGAAGCCTGATGCGCTGCCAGCAAGACTTCCAACTCTTTCACTTTATCTGGTCGGCTTGCGGCCAGATTGTTCTGCTCGGTGGGGTCTTCCACCAGATTATAGAGCCACTTTTGCAGTCCGTCTGTGGGACGGTCGTTTACCTGTAGTTTCCAGTCATTGTGGCGCACCACCTGGTAATGATCGTTCTGCCAGAAGAGAGTTTCGCGATTCCAGCTCTCGAGCCCCTCACCGGTCGCGAGGGGTAGCATATCCACACCGTCAATCTCCACTCCCTCAGGTATCTGCACACCAGCCGCATTTGCCAGAGTGGGCATCATATCGATATGGGCCACAGGCGTATCCACTGTAGTGCCAGCGGTGATTTTAGCCGGCCATTTAACAAACATAGGCACCCGTATACCACCCTCAAAGTTGGTAATCTTCCAACCGCGGAACGGGCTGTTCACGTCAGCAATGCCTATATAGCCAGGGCCGCCGTTATCGCTGGTAAATGCGACTATGGTATTGTCGGATAACCCTTCTGCCTCCAGGGTGTCCAGAATGCGCCTAACACTGCGGTCGAGGGCACGAATCATGCCCGCGTAGACCCGCTTGCGGTGGGGTTTTATATCGCCCACCGCTTCGTAGTCTTCGCGAGTAGCCTGAAGCGGCGTGTGGGTGCCCCAGTGGGCCAGATAGAGGAAGAAGGGGCGATTCTTGTTGGCTTTTATCACCTTGATGGATTCGTCGGTCCAGTAATCGGTGAGATAGCCGCCGGGCTCAAATCGGTCCTGATCGCCGGAGTTATAGGAGGCAGCGTAAACCATTCGCGCCCAAAGAAATTTGTCGATTGGATCAAAGGGTAGCCTGGCATTGACCACATTGGGGTGGTCTTCTGGGAGATAGAGGCCGCTGGCCATCAACAGGCTATCATCGAAACCTTGCTGGTGCGGCGCCATGCCGTTCTCTCGACCCAGGTGCCATTTGCCTATATGAGCGGTGTAGTAACCCTGGGCCTTAAGCATTTCCGCAATCGTTACCTCGGAGGCAGGAAGGCCCTTCTGCTCATAGGGCGGCTGATCAGCCTCCAATGCCTGGTTATAAAAACTGGATGGCATGTTATTGTCCAGGCCATCCGTTAGTCTGGCAACCGTTTTCCCCATACCGGAAGGTGTGGGAGTAAACTCAAATCCGGTACGGGTGGGATAACGTCCAGTCATCATCATTGCCCGCGATGGTGCACAGGTACTGGCCCCGGAATAGGACTGGTTGAACACAGCACCTTCGGCGGCCAACCGGTCTATGCTTGGGGTCTTGAGCTTGCCGTCAGCTAAACCTCCACCAAATGTAGAGATATCGTTGAAGCCCAAATCATCGGCCACGATAAGGATAATATTGGGCGGCTGCTCTCCCTCTCCAGTCATCCGCTCTGCGGGGCCCTGCTGCCAGGGGACTGTCCGGTTTTCGGCAACCTCGTGTTCGTTTGCAGACTGATATTTGATTACCGCCAAGAGTAGGTCACCACGCTTAAGCCATGCTGTGACAGCAACAATCAGTACAACCAGCAGCGGAACTAGCAACTTTTTCAATTAACGCCCTCTTTAATTTTTTGTTATCTTACCTGCCGACAAATTTATACAGCTGATATTTTAGAGCCGTCTCCATTTGCCTATTGGCACTAAGTATGTCATTATAAATTAAAAGATTCTACCCTCACTAAAGAGCGCTTCGCCCCATGACTAACTATATGGACTAGGTAACTTATTTATTCGAAGGGGTTAAAAATGTTAGACGTTTTGAAGCAAACTGCCGCCGCCATGACTGCACCTGATCAGATGTTTGCCATCACCGAGGCCATCAGCTAAGTTGTATTCTTTAGCTTTGCCTCGTGCGTTGTTTATTTCTGTATTAGTCAGTGGCTTAG
>ENA-OQVM01001345-OQVM01001345.1-marine-metagenome-genome-assembly--contig:-NODE-1345-length-32827-cov-4.750809_pt1 | contig 32827 bp, 20 predicted proteins | sample MGYA00237776_ERZ505498 | MGnify/ENA primary metagenome ERZ505498 (study PRJEB26159, sample SAMN06265151) | marine metagenome | isolation source: Helgoland LTER site | place: Germany:Helgoland, sampling...
GAGCCTAAATATGGAACTGCTTAGCACCGAAGGATTTTTGGGGACTGCGGGGAATGTAGCCAATGACAATGCAGCACCGTGGTTGATAAAAAACTTTATCCCAGTAGGACTTAAGGGACTTATTCTCGCAGCTCTTGCCGCAGCGATTGTGTCCTCACTTGCTTCTATGCTGAATTCAACTTCTACCATTTTCACGATGGATATTTATAAATCGATTTTCAACAAAAACGCAGATGACAAACAAATGGTTAAAGTGGGTCGTTTGACTGGGTTAGTTGCTTTAATTATTGCCATGGTAATTGCTCCTCAACTTGGAAGCCTAGGACAAGTATTCCAATTCATTCAAGAATATACAGGGGTTGTGAGTCCACGGATTTTGGCAGTATTTTTAATGGGATTGTTCTATAAAAAAGCGACCAATAATGCTGCTATTTGGGGTGTTATTTTGTCGATTCCAATGGCGATGTACTTTAAAGTTGCGCCCAATGGTTGGAGTGATGCGGCAGTGTTTGTGAATCTTCCGTTTATGCACCAGATGATGCTGACTTGTATTGGAACGCTACTCTTGATTGCAGGTATTAGCAAATTGGAAGGTGATCAAGACAATCCAAAAGGAATTGTACTGACTAAAAGCCTCTTTGCTACTGATAAAACATTCAATGTAGCGGCCTTTTTGGTGTTGCTTATTACAGCGTTTTTATATGCTTTCTTTTGGTAGATGAATTCCAAAAGATATATTTATTCTATTTTAAAATAGGTTTTTTTAGAGCTTAAAAGAAATTTATCCGCTTAGGGGTAAAACCATGAAATATATAATCGCATTTTTGGTCGTAGTTGTAATGGTGTTTTGCCATCTCAAATTTCTCTAGGATTGAAAACAGTATCAACAAAAAACGCTCAAGCAAGCTTGGCGCTTTGTTCTCAAGGATGACAAGGTGATCCTGACAAAGCTCCGCTTTGAAAATAGTCCAAACAAAAAAACGCTCAAGCAAGCTTGGCGTTTTTCCCTATTGTACTATTTATTCGTGACCCAAACTTATGGAAGTTCGAACTTTATTGAAGTTATTGAGCAAATTTATAACTATTCCTTTTTTAAGTCCATCACCGTTCTAAAACCCAAATGTTCTAAAGACGTATTTGGATCGGTGGCCATTCTTGAAGATACCCTGTAACTGGCACAATAGGAGGCATTGCATAAAAAAGAGCCGCCTCTAATCACACGCTCATCTACATACGGATTATTGGGATTAAAGGCCTCCTTAGGCCCTTTTGGATTATTAGTTATTGAATTATCTTTACAGTATTGATAGTACTGACTGCTAAACCAATCACTAGTCCATTCCCATACGTTGCCAGAAATTTCATAAAGCCCATAACCGTTTGGAGGATAGGTTTTTATAGGTGCACTTTTTTCAAAGCCATCGGCTTGGGTATTATCCACAGGGAACTCCCCTTCCCAGCTGTTGACATAGGATGATAATTTATCCGTTAAATCGCCCCAAAAATAAATCTTATCGCGCTTACCACCACGAGCTGCAAATTCCCACTCTGCTTCAGTGGGTAATCGCCTACCAACCCAATTACAATAAGCCATGGCGTCTTCATAGGATACATGAACAACAGGGTGATTATCTTTTTCATCTATACTGCTTCCCTTCCCTTCTGGTTGTTTCCAATTGGCCCCATTAGTCCATCGCCACCATTGCGAAAAGTCATAGAGATTAGGTACCGATTCTTTTGTTTTTTTAAACAAAAGAGATCCTGGTAATAAAAGTGAATCGTGAGGTTTGGGGGTGCCTGGAGGCAATTGTTGTTTGATTAAATCCCAATCTACTGGTCGCTCTGCGGTTGTTATATAATTTGTTGCTTCAATGAATTTAGAAAACTGTGCATTGGTGACTTCGGTCTGGTCCATATAAAATCCATCCACCTTTACTGTGTGTTTGGGCTTTTCGTGGGGTAGTGCCATACGATCGCCATCGGAAGCTCCCATATCATAAATACCGCCGGGAATCCAAACCATACCAGGGATTTCTTGTCTATTAGTTGAAGTGGTTTCGAATTGATTTGATTGTTTACAACCAACTAATGAGGTGATTAATAAACCGATTAAAAATAATCTTTTGTGCATAATGTTATTTTGCAGTTGTAGTAGCTCTATATTTTTGTTCCCATCGCCACGCTGAGTCAATCATTTCGTCAAGTCCAAGCTCAGCTTTCCAACCTAATTTTTGATGCGCTAAATCTGTTGCAGCAAATAATTTGGGGACATCACCTAGAATCCTTCAATTTCTTCAAGGGTCTTTCCTTTGGTTTCAGGAATAAATTTATAGGTAATATAAACAATAACCAAGATAAATACAATAAATATAAAGTATGGAAGTGATCCATTCCAAGGTGCTGAGTTATTGGTTTCACTACCCATTACCATTGGAAATGATTGAGATACCACATAATTGGCAGCCCATTGTGCTGCAACTGCAACAGACATCGCTACACTTCTAATTTTATTCGGAAACATTTCAGACAACAATACCCAAACTACAGGACCCATAGATAACGCAAAAGAAGCAATAAATAGAAGCACACCAATTAAAGAAACCATTCCTACACTTTCTTGTTGTAATGAAATTCCTAACAATAAAAAACCAGTTACCATACCAATAGATCCAATATATAATAATGGTTTTCTACCAAATTTATCAACCGTAAACATCGCTACAAACGTAAAAATTAAGTTTACAAATGCCAGTAAAATTTGTTGCGCCAAAACATCTTCTTTACCAAAACCCAAAGCTTTTTCAAAAATATCAGCTCCATAATACAATACAGCATTTATTCCTGTAAATTGTTGCAGCACCGATAACACAGTGCCAATGGCTATAATCACTAAAATAGCTTTAGAAAAATAACTCACTTTAACACCATCATTAGACGCATTTAATGATTGTTTAATCTGGAGTATTTCAGCTTCAGCAGCTTCTTCTCCATTGATACGTTTTAATACCTTAAGCGCATCCTCATCGTTGCCTTTAAGGGCTAACCATCTTGGACTTTTAGGTACAAAAAAGAGTAAAATTAGAAACAAGACACTAGGTACCAATTCTGACCAAAACATTTGACGCCATCCAAATTCAATATTTTCCGTTTCTGTAAGGGTATTTCCAATAAAATAAGTTGCCAAAAAAACCACAAAAAAACCAATAACTATAGCCAATTGATAATAGGTCACCATTCGTCCTCTAATATTAGAAGGTGCAATTTCAGCAATGTACATTGGCGCATTCATAGATGCTATTCCAATCCCTAATCCTCCTAAAATTCTAAAAAACACCAACATACTAACAGACTGAGGAAAAATTTGAGGTAAGCCAGAGCCGTAAGCAGAGAGTGTAAAAAATATAGCCGAAATAATTAATGACCATTTACGGCCAATTTTAATACTTAAAGGACCAGCAACGATAGCCCCTACAAAACAACCTATGAGTGCACTACCTACTACCCAACCCTTTAAAGCATCACTTAAATTAAAGAACTTCGTAAGATAAAACTGTGCGCCATTTATAACACCTGTGTCATAACCAAACAGCAAACCTCCTAATGCAGATACAGCGGCAATTAATAACAGAAAACTACTTTTTTTCATCGATAAAATTTGTTTAACTATTTGTAAAATAAAAGTCCAATTAACAAACTGGACTTTTATGCATTTAAAAAAGATAAGTATAAATTAATTCTTAATTATCTTTTTAGATAATTGGCTACCATTTACAAAGGTTATATTAATAAAATATACACCCGCATTTAATATAGTAACATTTATTTCATTAGATACCGAAACTCCACCTTTTGACATAAGCTTACCTGTAATATCAAAAATTCTAACTGATTCTATATCAGACGTTGCAGTTACCTTAATAATATCGTTAGCTGGATTTGGTGAGATATTAAACGTTGTCGTGTTTACATCATCTATACCTAACGTTGCATTACTATTAAAAACAATTCTATCAACAACAAAGTCGCCTGCAGAACTAGAATTACCCGTATTGTTCGTATTTCTTATAGCTAACTGAATATCTTGAGCTAAACCAGACCACTCAGTAGGCTTCAATGTTGCCAAATCTAAACTGATTGTTTCAAAAGAGGTCATGTTTTGATTAATAGAGGTATTTGCACCAATAAAAGCGACATAGTTATCTACTGAAGATCTAAATTGCATTCTTAATTGATTATTATCGCTTGATAAATTTTGGTAAACAATATGCATATGGCTGTTCGTTGTTGCATTTACAGAATTTATACCGTTAGTTACTTTTGCTATATCTGTTCCTGGAGCTGATGGTGTAATTGTTATGCTACCACCTGCTGTTACAGATGTAGCATCTACCAAAGTAGAGAAACCCTCATCATCACCGTCTGTATCAAACTCGTAAACAAGCTTTTCTGGTCGCGGTATTTCATTTATAAATTCAATTCTATCAATTTCTATAGTTTCTCCTGTAGAAGTATGATTTACACCACTTGTACTGCCATTGTCATCTTTAAATTGAAATCTAATATCATTAACCGTTCCAGTCCAATTCGCATTACTTGCATCTATATAATAAGTTACAAAATCTGTTTCAGATGGATCTAAAACAATAGGTTTGTATACATAACTACCTGTTGAATTAGGAAATCTTAATCGCATAAAAGTGGGTGCACCAGCACTCAACCTTAATGTTATAGCCGCAAATTGATTCGCATCTGCATCAACCCCAGCTGTTGCATTTGTAATATTTGGATTGTTACCACCGTTGGTTGTTAATTCCCAAATTCCATCGGTTTGATTTTCACTACATGCGCTTTTAGACCAATCTGAATAATCTGAAGATCCTGTTGTAAATTCCCAGGGACCTTGCGCTGTTGCTAAAAAGGGAATTAGAAACAATGATATTAAAAGTATATTTTTTTTCATAAGTATTGATTTTTTAAATTAGTATTAATTATTTATTTTTAGCTGTTACTTCTTGAAGTAAGCAAAAGTTAACCTTAGACTTAGTTAAATAGCGTTATTTTTTAGATTTTCCTTTTCCAGATTTTCTAGTCTTTCGTTGCTCTTTCGTAAGTATATCTGTGAAAATTTTTTGATAATATTTTTTATTTATCTCTTTTAATTCTTCTTTTTCAGCTCCAGCTTTTCTTGCTTTTCTTACTGCTTTGATTCGTTCTACATGAATTTGGTGAATCTCAGATTTTTGCATATCACTTAAAGCTAAGGATTCATCAGAAGCTATAATTTCATTATTTAACTGTTCAACTTTTTCAGTTGCTTTTTCTTTGATTTTTTCTGATTGGGCATGACCTGTGAAAGACAAACCTAACAAAAGAGTAAAAATGTATACTATTTTTTTCATTTTCGTATTTATTTTAGATTAATTAATTACTTTAAAATTATCGAGTCTCCATTGGGTTTTAGTAAATGTTGCATCCATAGTTTGGTTAACTCTAACTGCCACATAAAAATCAGCATTAGGATTTATACTCATTACTTTTCTTTTATAATCCAATGTTCCTAACCCTTCAGCCTCCATTGCTGCTGCTGTTTCTGTACCCATGCTTATCCAATCAGACTCATTCCATGTTTGACTACCATCATAGGTTTCAGAATAGTAAAATGTTATTGTGGCATTGTTGACATTAGGAGCCTGAGAATATGCAACATCTATAGATACATCGACGTCTCCAGTAACTTGCATTTGTGGCGTTACAACTACATTATCTAAGGTACCTTCTCCGTTTTGTGTAATGTTATAAAACACTACCAAACCTGTATCAGAATCTTGCGTTACATCATCTACATGTGCATATTTACCTGCGTTCATATTGTATTTAAACAACTTTGAAGCTGGTAAATCTTGGGTCGGTAGCAAAAATGCTTGGAAACCAGCGGCATCTAAATCAGCAACTGTTTCAAAAGTTTCTACATAATTAAAACCAGCATTATCGTTATCTATTATCGTAATAGTCTGTTGCTGAAGGTTTAATCCTGCATCTAATCCTCCTAATACAGAAGTGATGTCTAAAATAATAGTTTCATCACTTTCTATGTCTTCATCATCAACAATTGTTATATCAACACTAGCAGTTGTAGAACCAGAGGGAATTACAAATGAATAAGAACTAGTGCTACCATTAAAATTAAAATCACCTACATCTGCACTCCCAGAAGTTGTTAATTCTATAGTTGCATCTGCCGTTGTCATCTGAGAGATATCAAAATTTAGCGTTATAACACCTGTGTCTTCATTATAAGCTAATGTATTAGACCCACTAAAATCTATAACAGGATTTGGTGGTGAATCATCATTAATAATTGTAATGGTCGTCTGCGTATCCACTCCAAGTGATAATCCACCTGAAGTATCGTCCAATGAAAAGCTTACGGTTTTATTAGCTTCAAAATCGCTATTATCTATGGCTTGAATTTCAAAACTAGCTGAAGTAGCTCCTGCAGGTACTGTGACGTTAAAGTTTTCTGAATTTTGACCATTCACAGTATAATCTGTACCATATATTGCATCTCCAGAAGAAGAAACCGTAATAGTTCCGCCATCTGTAGTTGCTTGATTAAAAGGGATATTAATCATTAGGGGATTTGAAGAATTCTCTTCAGTTTGGCCAGTTTCACTTTCAAAACCAACCATTGCTATTAATGGGTCATCATTGTCTAAAATTGTAAAGCTAAGTGTAGTGTTTTCTCCTAGTTCTAATGCACCAGAAACGGCACTAAGAGTAATAGTTAGTACTGTATTAGGCTCTATAATATCATTATCAATAGGAATAATACTAAATGTAGACACTAAGCTCTGTTGAGCTACATCTAAGGTAAAATTTGCAGATCCTGAACTAGTCTCATAGTCTGTACCATAATCTCCTCCAGTAATTACTACATCAATTGTTCCACCGCTATGGTTAAAACTGTCTATACCCATGTTTATTGCTAAAGCATTCGTAGCATTCTCAACTTCCGTAAGTTGATCTAGCGAAAAACTTACATTTCCTATTTCATTTAAGTTTTCATCATCTTCTTCACAAGAAAGGAATCCAATCATAGCAATTGCTAAGAAAAGTAATGGTCTAATTTTCATTTTTAGTGCTTTAATCTAGTTGTGTTTTAATACCATAAATAACTACTATATTTATTACAAAAAGGTTCAAAATATGTCAGATAACGTTTGATTATTGTAAAGCCTCAACTAATTTTTAAGTATACATTCTTGCTTTACTAAAAAAGTTTAGATAAACCCTCTTTGTTGGCTTCTAAGATGAGTTCTGGATCACCACCTGTAACATGTCCTAGAATTCCAAATGGCCCTGAATATTTTAAATCTATTAACTGCTGAATCATACCTTTTTCTAAATCTCCTTCTCCAATAGTGATAATTTTTGGGCCATCAGCTTTCATTCCGTTAAGATTAACGCACCATAGATATGGTAAGAGTTTTTTTATATTTACTGAATAGGTTTTTAATGCATCATGTGCATGGTGAAAATTAAATATAACACCTAAATCATGATTAGGCAATGCCTTAATAATCCGCAATTGATTCTCTGGGTTTCCAAACCAACCACCATGATTGTATAAAGCAATTTTACAACCTAGTTTTTGAGCACGATTTGAAAGGTATTCAATCATTTTGACTGATTGAAGTAAAGCTTCTTCATCAGAAAAATTTTCAAAATATTCTGGTTGAAACCCAACCCATATTTGAGTTTGTAATCCTACAGCTTCCAGATTTTCGAAAAGGACTTCGCTCTCTGATTTTAGTTGACCAACCTTATCCTTATTCAAATTGATATAAAGCCAAACTGCTTTGATACTTATTCCTTTCTGTTTCGCCATTTTCCATTCTTGCTGCATAGAAGGAATATGTTTTGGACGATTACCATAGGCATACTGTTTATATCCCAAACGTTCTAACATCTCTAAACGTTCTTTTGGCGAGCGTTCTTTGACATCAAAACCTACAATAGACCAAGGAATTAGATTCTCTTTTTGAAAGCGTCCATGAGGCTTGTTGGAAATTGATTTACAACCTAAAAGTATTAGCATTAAACAAAAAAGTACGAAGACTTTAACTATTCTCATAAACTACATTTTGATTATTACTACTTAATCTTCAATAAATTCTGCTTGGTAATACTCAAAAAAGTACTCACCAATTTTCTTCATCGCTGAAGTTACATAATGTCCTATTGGTGGTGGATTTTTCTCAAAATAGAATTTAGAGTTCTTATGAGTTTCTTGCGGAATTAAAACTACATTAGCATCTGCTTTAGCAACGTTTTGCATCGCCTTTACAACTTTACCATGACCTACTTGAAATAACAAAAAAGGTAATTCCGGACTATTAAAATCTTGTCGTACTCGACTAACTAACTTGGTTAAATTGTCTTCGTAAGCTTCTCTCGGCTCCATACCTCCTTTTTTTCCACTATCACTTTCTCCTTGCACCCAAAGCATACCACATAACTTATAGTTATCTTTTTCTAAACTGCTTAAAACCTTATTAGAATAATTGATAAACTCAGAATATAACTGTGGTTGGTCTTGCTCATTTATTAGGCTTGCTTTTTCTATGCTCCAATCTGGATTCCATGCGCCATACAACGACATTCCTCCTCTAGCTCTTTTGATTAAAATAATGTTGTGATCAGGATATTCCTCAGACATTCTAATTCCGAAGAACAACTCCGGACCAAATAAGTAGTCAGCTCCAAATTTTTTGGCAGTATGCTTGGCAACTTTAGTGGTGTCTAAAGGTTTTCCTTCGTTAAAATTATAAAATAATGTAACATTTTTCTGAGCTTTCTTTAAGCGTTGTTTATCAATTTCTGATAAACCAGAAGCTTTTGCACGACCATCCATATTAGATTGACCAGCTAATAAAAATACTTTAGTTTTTTTAAGAGCTGTTTTGTTTTCTTGTGCTTTGCACGCCAAAACACTAATTGAAATACATAGGAATAGAATTAGTTTTTTCATTTTATTAATCTTTATCTAAATAATTAGGAATGCCATCTCCATCGTCATCTCCATTCCCTTCAGTATCATCAGGTATTCCATCGCCATCTGCATCACGAACTAAAATGTTCTCCTTGTTTTTTGCAGATACATCAAATGGTTCTGTTCTTAGTAATGCTATACAACCATCACCTTCTCCTAAAGCTCTAATATTTCTAGAAAATTTATGCAATAAAGGCTCGTAAATTTCTCGTTCTGTAACTGCTAGGTTTCTAGTTTCATTAGGGTCTTTTTCATAATCATATAGCTCGTAAAAGTTATCTCCACCCTTTTTGCTTAACCATTCGATATAGCGGTATTTCCCTTTTACTCTATAGCCATAACCTATACCTCGCTGACCTCTATAAACAGTAATTGCTCCAATTTTGACTTGTGCATCTGTATCATTTAAAATGGGAACCAAGCTTCTGCCCTTGATTGGTCTTCCATCTGTTTTAGTTGCATTTTTAGGCTGTTCAGGTATCTCTAATCCTGCTAACTCACAAAGCGTTGGGTAAATATCGATGGTAGACACTGCTGAATAAGTAACACCCTTAGCATTCGAATTTCTCGGGTCGACAATAATTAATGGTGACGAAGAAGCGACTTCTAAATTAGAATGTTTATTCCAACGACCATGTTCACCTAAAAACAAACCATGATCTCCCCAAAGCACAATAATAGTATTATCTGCAACACCTAATTCCCTTAATTTTTCTAATACCATCCCAATTTGCACATCTACGAAAGAAGTACATGCATAATACCCTCTTTTTAATTCAAGTTGAAAATCTTCATTGATCAATCCTGTTTCTGGATTCATATTTTCTTTTACATCCTTGCCCTTAATTGTATAGGTTTTTAAATCATCACGTCCTATTGGTGCTTTTTGATTTGCAGCAACCTCAAATTTAGTGTCGTTATATAAATCCCAATATTTTTTTGGAGCTATAAAGGGTTCGTGCGGCTTTTTGAAACCGATAGCCATAAAAAACGGTTCATCTTTTTGAGCGACTTGTTCTAAGAGTTTTACACCCTCAACACGAATAATACCATCTACATAATCTTCATCTGGCAAATCTTGAAAGTCTAATGCTATTCCTTTAGGATGATGACCACCTTTGGGCGCTAAATAAGGAATACTCCAAGACGCCTCGTCATCTCCATCTTTACCTTTATCTTCTCCAACCGTTCTTGGGTCATGTATTTTTCCTGCAGCTGCAGTTGTATATCCATTGCTTTTAAAATATTGTGGCAAAAACTTAACATTTGGTAGTTTTGCTCTTATGGGCTTAAATCCAATCACACCTGTTTCTTCAGGCATTAAACCTGTAGTTATTACTGCACGTGATGGACCACAAACTGCATATTGCACTTGATGATTTCTAAAAGTCATGCCATCTTCTGCTAAGGCATCAATGTTAGGCGTAATAGCATGTTCGTCTCCATAAGCACCTATATTATTACGTAAATCATCTACACAAATTAATAATATGTTTGGTTTTGATTGATTTGTATTTTGAGCAATTCCAATATATGAAATGAAAAACGCAATAAGTAATGCAGTGAAATAATATTTTATGTTCATAGAGTTGTTTAATTATATTGGACTAAATAATCATGACAGAGTTTAATATATTAATAATCGCCTTTAATGTTTTTATGATATGCTGTATGAAGAATCAGTTTTAGTTCTGAAACTACAGATTCATATTCTTTTTGATTAACCACATTAATATTCTCATCTTTATCTACTCTGTGGTCATACAACATAGATGTTATTGTTGAATTATCATCTGGTTTAATAAATTCGGTATAACTAAAATCATTGGTTTTCAATGTAAAACCATTTCCTTTTTTAATAAAAACATGATTTTTCCCTTTGGAGTTTTGGTTTTTTAATACTGAAACTAGGCTTTTACCATCTAATTGGTTCTTGGGAAACTCTAATCCACATAATTCAGCTAAAGTGGGATAGACATCAATCAATTCAGTTAATGCATTTGAAGTTCCTTTATTTTCCGAAAACGGATTATAAATAATTAAAGGTACTTGAGTAGAAGTATTGTAATTTGTAAACTTTGCCCATTGTGTATGTTCTTGCAAATTATAGCCATGATCTGACACCAAAATAACAATCGTGTTTTTATCTAAACCTGAAATTTCCAGCTCATTTAAAATCTTACCAATCAATGCATCTGTATAACTTACAGTTGCGTAATACCCATGAATCAAATCGATTGCTAATGAATCTGAAACTTTACCTTTCTTAGGAATATTAGAATAGGCACGCATTTCTGGCCAATTACTGATACTCATTTTTGGCGCATTCTTTGGGATGTGATTATTATCAGGTTGTTTTATAGAATTTCTATCATACAAATCCCAGTACTTTTTTGGTGCATTAAATGGTAAATGAGGTGAAATAAAACCAGCTGTCAAAAAGAAAGGTTTGCTAGAATTTTTAAGCTTTTTAATATCTCTAATTACTTTTTCGGTCATCAATCCATCAATATAAATGGAATCATTTACTTCCGCTTTTTCATACGCTTGACCAGTATTTGTTGCTTTATATTCAATTCTGTTTTCAGGACTTTGATAGTCTTTCCAAATTGACTGCCAGTAATCTGTTGGTGCTAAATTGCTATCATTTTTATCAAAAGCATAAGGTCTCCAAACTTCGTTCCAATCTGTTTCTCTATCATCTAAGTGATGATATATTTTTCCATTAGAAATTGTGGTATAGCCATTATTTTTAAATAACTGTGGGAGTGTGATAGCTTCAGGTGTTTCTTTTTCAACAAACGTATTATAATTTAAAAATCTATTTTTTGTTGGTAACATTCCTGTAAGCATACTTGCTCTTGAGGCTCCACAAACAGGAACATTACAATAGGCATTTGTGAATTTTACCCCCTTATTCGCTAAATCATCTATATTAGGTGATAGGATTTGTGAGGCTCCAAAGCTTGATAATTCTGGGCGCAAATCATCCATGTAAATCAGGAGAACATTTGGTTTTTGTAGGATTTCACCATTTGTTGTCTCCTTACAATTCAAGAAAACCAAAAATGCCAAAACATAAAAACGCTCTAAAATTGTCCTAATCATAGTATTGTATTTCTTAACCAAAACTAAAGGAATAGAAATTAAATTGAGTCTAGTATCAGATGTATATAGTTTAATAATTGTCAGTTATAATTCAAGAATTGACTTATAACGAACTACTATCGTTTAAAACAAAACCTTTCTGATTAGAATTATCAATAATTTTGAAAAAAAAAAACGATACTACTGCATGAAACAGATTTACCTTAAACTTTTCTTTTCAATTATCTTATTGACCTCTTCAATTACTGCTATTGCTCAAATGGACATGATGAATGCCTTACCCTCTAATTTGGCAACTCATACTGCAATTCAAAATGGAGATTGGTTCAGCACTTCTACTTGGGATACTGGAACAGTCCCTTCAACAGGTGCAATTGTATACATTCCAAATGGAATCACTGTTAATTATGAAGGATCCTCAGGTGACCATATTTTTGCCATTCGCGTTGATGGAAACTTTAATATGACTCAGACTAATACTAACTCAACATCCCGTATTAAGTTTGATACGTTCTTTGCAACGCAATCTTCTTATGTGACTTTTTTAGCCAATAATCCTTCCGATGGTAACATCATCATTAATATAGAACCTTTTAATATAGAAGCTTATCGTTCGGGCACCAATATTTGGTCTACAGCGGCCGAAAATCATTTTAGAGATAATGGTGTGGTCACTTTTAAAACCAGAACTGGTCAAGGAGATGACAGGTATAATACGATTGCAGAAGCTAATGCTGGTGATTTTCAAATTATAGAAAGTGGTGCAACCACTATAGACGATGGTTCAGGTGTTTTAGGTCGTTACAGTTGGGACCCCTTGCAATTAAGTTTAGGGATGGTTACTATGGGACAACTTGAAATCATCGGTCAAGAAAAATTAAATATGGTCAAATTAGCAGCAGATGCTAATGCTGGACAGAGTAGTATTCAAGTTTTTGAAATTCCAACAGGTTGGAAAACAGATGACGATATCATTATCACAAGTGGTGGAAATGCTTCTAGCTCAAACAATGGAGAAGATCAAGTTAAAATTTTAAGTATTTCAGGCACTACTATTAATTTAGATAGCAACTTAACCAAAAATCATGAAGGCAGACCTTCCGAAGATTTGAATTGCTATGTTGGTAATCTTACTCGAAATATTCTTATCAAATCGCCTTCAACTAATTCAGTCACTCAAAGAGGACATGTTATGGCAATGCATAATGACACCAATGTTCAAATTAGAAATACTCAATTTCTAAGATTAGGTCGCACAAACAAAGGGCAACTATTAGATGATTTTGTCTGGAATAATTGGTTAGAACCTAATGTATTTACATCGAAAATATCAGCTTTAGGGCAAGAATGTGCAGAAATGCGTCGCATCCCAGAAAATGAAATCACAAATTCTAGAGGTCGTTATTCTATTCATTTACATAAATTAGGCACCGCTTTTGGAGCCAATATGGCTCAGGTGACTGGAAATGTAGTTTGGGATAATCCTGGTTGGGGAATTACGCATCATGATTCTCATGCCAATGTTTCAGACAATGTAGTATATGATGTGACAGGTGCAGGAATTGTCTCTGAGACCGGAAGCGAAACTGGTACTTGGGATGATAATTTGGTTGTAAACATAAAACAAGGTCATACCACAGATCCATATGCAGCATCACTACACCACGACGACTATTTATTTTCTGGCCAAGGTTTAGCCCTAAAAGGTCGTGCCGTATTATGTCGTAACAATGTTGTTGCTAACGCCGTTAGAGGAGTTGGGGTTATAAACATGAATAACTCTATTACTAACCTAGATCGTTTAGACCCACAAGCACTGGCCACTACTCGTATTGGTTATGAAGTTGATAACTTTCCATTAAGTAGAAATGGCTACAGCAAAGAAGGTGATGGTGTATTACCATCAGAAGTTTCTTTAATTATGGAAAACACAATCGTCATTGATTGTAATATTGGATTACGTTCTATTGAGCGTGATATGGGTGTGAATCACGAATCGCGTTCTATTTTTGATGGTTTTAAAGTTTGGGGAGCAAATACTGGATTTTTAATTAATTACCAAGCCGATTATAGCTTTAAGGATATTTATATTTCAGGCAGAAACCCAAACACATCTCGAGGGATTGATATGTGGAAGCATTCTCATAATCAAACTTTTGAAAACATAAAGTTAGTAGATTTAGAACATGGCATTCAAGTTTCAAAGGTGGTATTAAGTAATTCTCAAGGTCCTAAAACTAGAAATAACGGATTTACACCTTGGGTTTTTGTTAACCTTGAGACTTCTAATGTTAATGAACTCTATGAATTAACGGTTGACAACCCTTCTGAAGATCCAAGTTTTAATTATACCGAACATCCAGATAATACGATTCACCTAGAAACTAGTGACATAGCATCGAGACCAACAACTTTTACTGTTCTTGATGATATTACGCTTGATTATTCCGCTACAGGTGAGAATGCCCTTCGTTTTGAAGTTGATGGTATTATTACTGATGATTTTGGAAGTTACAACATGGGTATTCAGCAAGCTTTAGCACAAGGTGATTTAAGATTTGGCTACCCAAAACGTATATATCAGTTTGCCTCACAAGCAAAATTTGAAGAATATTTAACTATAAATGGCGTTTATAAAGATGAAGATGATAACGATCAGCTTTATTTTATCTTAAATGAAAGTTTACCTAACCGACGCACGTTTGAATACACGACGTTTCCTGTAAGAGTAAAAATCATGAATGCACCAGCTTCTGGCGTTTTCGCTAATCCACAAGTAGAAAGTGCTTCTGCGCTTGCACCAAAAAACCAAATTATTAGTCGTTTGGCAACTGTTTCTCAAAGTTCTACTGGTAATAATTTAACTTATAATGATGGTACTCATGGTGCAGAAACCATTACTGTTGTGCCAGAGAAAGCTGTAGATGGAAACAATAATGGCAGAATAAACGCACAATACTACCAAAGAGGTTTAGTACCAGTTGGTAGTTTTTCTGAAACTACGATTGAAAACGAACCTTATTACGATTTGGATTTTGGTGAACAAAAAAATATTGAATATTTCGATATATGGAATACAGTTGAAATAAACGGCTCTGGGATTGAAACACCATCCAATCATTTCAAAAACTTTTCTGTTTTTATTTCAGACACACCTTTTACAGGAACAACTTTTGCTCAGTCACAAGCTGAAGCTGATTTTGAATATGTGAAAAATGGTACGCCAACGTTGAAGTTTTCAGAAAACAACATAGGCGCAGTTGGCCGATACATGCGTATTCATTCTTCTCATCCTTCTAATATTAAATTAAAATTCGCAGAGATTGAAGTTATTGGTAAATCATTTGAAGGCACCTTATCTAATGAAGCAAATCAACTGCTTGAGGTTAAAGTATATCCAAATCCAAGTAACGGATTGGTTAATATTAAATTGAATAAAGCCTACAGTAATGTTAAGATTGATGTTATTAATATTTTAGAGCAAACTATATCATCTCAGACTTACGAAACGTTAGATAACACGCAGATACGTTTAGGAAGCCAAACAGGAATATATTTTGTAAAAATAACAGGTAATGAAAATCTAAACGTAATAAAAAAACTGATTAGAAAGTAATTAAAAGGAATCAAAATTTATTTAAGTTAGTAGTTAACTATTTTGAATAGCGTTACAATTAATATTGTAGCGCTATACTTTTTTATAGGTAAACTTTGCAAATACAAAAACCACTGACTTTCGCAGAATTTATGCCTGTATTTTAAATATTGACGTCTATAATGCATGTTTATATACTGAGTAACAAAACGAACTGTAAAGAACATCTACTTATCTCGATTAACTAGAATTTTTTTGTGTGTTAAACGCTCTCCATTAGCAGTTAAAATTTGCATATAGTACAAGCCATTAGCATAGTTTTTAGGAACTTGAAATTGATTATTTTCAATTTCAAAAGATTGAGACTTACCTAGAAGATCGGTTAGAATAATCGCATTAATTACAGCTTCAGATTGAAAATATAAAGTCGTAGCAAGAGGATTAGGATAGATTTTTACAACTCCTTTTTCAAGAGTATTTACAAATAAACTATCAGTATCCTGCGCCTGAAAATCGTCAAAAAAGTATACTCCAGAAAATTCGCCTACCAATACCTGAAATTGAACATTAGTAGTATTTTCGGGTATTGAGAACACGTGCGTAAATTCCGTGTAAGACGTGGTCATATTAAACTTAGGCGAAAATAAAAATTGTGTTGTACCGTTAACTGTTGCTTTTAGTCGCATTCTAAATTTTTGATTTGTATTTGTTCCCTTGGCAAAACAGGACACCTCATAATCTTTATTAGATAGTGTGGCAGTTTCTATTTCTTCATTTTCTAAAATAACTGAGTCTATGCTTCCTGTTGCTGTTGTGACTTCAATTTTAGAAGATTGTGTGTTATTTCTACCTTCTGCTAAAGAAGCGGTATATAAGTAAGCCTCTGCTACTTCTGAGGTTTTTAAACTCCAATTCCAATCGTAACCACATTCTATATTTTCGTTTTTAAACAAATCATTTTCAGTACAGCTTGGGTCTAAAAGCGTATGTCTTATATCTTTTACCCATTGTCTGTTTGTAAATCTAAAAATGGTTTTATTTGCTTTTTCTCCTGCATCCCAAACAGTAAAACTAAATCCTCTATCTAAAGCAGCTTGCGAAATATAATTATGATATTCAACTCTAGATGCATTATCTGGACCTCCGTCTGTACTTTCTACACCATTAAAATAATCGTAACCATTAGTGTTATCTGCGCCAAATTCACCTAACAATACTGCCATATTATTTGTCGTAGCCCAGTTTTGTACGTTATTAAAATGCGTATCTACGTTGTTTTTATCGCTTGCTGTTCCCCAATCAAAATCATTTTTATCTGGTCTTGAAGAGCTGGTAAAATTAAAAGGAATGTAATAATGAAATGTAGCTATTAAATAACTATCACTATTTATAAAACTTGAGGTTAATTGTAATGGTGCTTTCCAAGAATTATCGCCTCCTCCAGTTACAATTACATTTCTAGTTGGGTTATTAGCTCGGATAATTGGTAAAATAAAATTGTAGGTTGTTTCAACTTCAGCATTAGTCATGTCAAAATACGCTTCATTCATAATTTCGAAAAGTAGGTTTTCAGACTTGTTTTGAAATCTATTAGCAATGGCTGTCCAGATGGCCTTAAATCGATCTTCGGCTGCCAACCTATCGTTTCCTGATTTATAATCTGAGCTTTCACTATTATAACTTCCCCAGTACCAATGGTCGCCATGCACATCTACAATTGCTATTAAGCCCTCGGCTAAAGCCCAATCTGTAACTTCCTCAATACGGTCTAAATAAGTTGAATTAACTGTGTAATCTGAAACAGAACCAATATAATTTCCGCTTGTATCTTCATAAGTAACACTACTTAAAGCTGTAGTTTGATTATCGAAACGAATAGGAATTCTTACTGTTTTAAAGCCTAATGCAGCTATATCCTGAAAATAGGATTGTTCAACTGGTGGAGCCCAATTTCCTTCAATTGGCGCACTTAAGGTGTTCCCTAAATTAATACCTCTACCCATGTTTTGTACCATTTGAAATGGTGAGGTTTGCCCTGAGGTAAAATTTATACTGATTAAAAGAAGTAGACCTATGCTGATATTTTTGAACATCTTAATATTTGTTTGGCATAAAATTAACAACTTAAAAAAGTATAACAGTTTAATATGTGATATTTAAATACTAATAACTGTCAAAAACAGGAGAAAGTAATAGCATTATTAAGCGAAGATAATTAATACTAAATGTTTACTCTACTTTGTTCATCCCTATCTCGCTGGTCTTATAACCAATACGCTCAGCAATGGTATAAATCGTTTTTCCTTTTTCTACGGAAATAGGTTCTGAATACAATTGCCAACCACTATTAAAATCTAACTTTTCATTGTCTTTATTTGAAATGATATAAGCCATTGAAGCACCTTTTGTATTAGTTGAAAGACTTGCTAATCCGTTTTTAATTATTACTTCCACAGAAGCTGTAGTTGGCTGTTGCATATTTGGCCACATGGTTTTAACCATTTCTGCTTCTGGTTGTAGCGCTCTATCTTCAAAATGGTTTGCTTTAAATGTTTTTAGTAGATTTCGTCCAGTTTTTAATTGTTTTAAAAAATCTTCATTATCAGCTAAATTATAAAGATTATGAGGGTCTGTTTTTCTATTGTATAACTCTTCTTTTGGCTTATCGCTAAACCATTTAAGCTGTGTAGTGTTGAGTTGTCCTTTTTCTTTGAGTTCTAATAACTCTACCATCATAAGTACTTGCTTTCTATATCCTACATCTTTATACCATATTTTGTCTGGATAATCGTTTTGGATATATACGAAATCATCAAAATAAACGGTTCTCGAACGGTCTGTAAATTCATCAAAACGGTCTGATGTTCCGTAAGCGACTTCTCGTTTTTTAGTAACGTGTTCGCCTAAAAACGCTTTACCTTGTATATGCTTTGGCGCTTCAATATTGGCTAGACTTAAAACTGTAGGTGCTAAATCTACAAAGGATATCATTTGGTCGCTTCGCCCTGATTTTCCATCAATTCCTTTAACCATAAAAGGCACATGTAATCCACTTTCATATAACTCTCGTTTTTGTCTTGGTAAAGGTCCACCATGGTCGCTGTAAAAGAAGATAATTGTGTTATCGTATAAACCATCGTCTTTTAATTGCTGAACTAATTTTCCAACTTTTGTATCTAGCAGTTCAATGTTGCTATACACACGAGCAATATCTGTACGTGCTATTTTGGTGTCTTGATAATAGGGCGGAACTGGAACAGATGATGGTTCTACTGTTAATGGTTTATCAGCATGTTTCCAAATCTTACTTTCGTGTGTAACATCAAAGTTAAATATCGAAAAGAAAGGCGTATTTTCAGGTCTATTTCGCCAGTGCGCTTTAGGATTGTTTTCATCCCAAGAGGTTACTGGTGCAGCAAATTGGTAATCGGTTTTTTGATTATTTGTTGTAAAGTAACCATCTTTCCGAAGATATTCTGTAAAACATTTTACATAATCTGGAATTACAGCACTGTATTGAATAATTTCTTTTCCCTCTAAATCGTAACGATTCGTTTCGGTTTTATATTTTCGTTTTCCCCAAGATTGTATATCCAAACCCGTACGCATGTGCATGGTACCAATACTCGTGGGATACATACCTGTAATTATTGACGAACGACTTGGTCCGCAAACACCAACCACAGCAAAGGCATTATCATACACAACACTTTGCTTAGCAAGCGCATCTAAATTTGGTGTTTTTGCAGTTTTATCTCCATAAAAAGATAACATGGGACTTATATCTTCCGTAACAACCCAAAGGATGTTAGGTTGTTTTTTTTCTACTTGATTTTCAGTTTGTTTTTCAGTTTGAGAATTAAAAAACGTGAAAATTAAAACGATTAATACTAATTGTAAATACCTCATTACAATTCAATTTTATAAAAGTTAGTTTGTCTTGGTTTTAGCTGAAATGTGCCAATCACAACTTTACCATCTTCAACAAAAGAGTATTCATAAGTACCTAAAAAACCACGTCCAGAAATCATTCCGTTTTCAGACGTTTTCTCGTTTATGTTCGTTTTCCATGCATCGTGCACTAATGAGAAATAAGCTTTACCCATAATACCAATTTCATTATCAATAGTGAAAATGTCACACTTCTTACGTGCATCTTCTGTATTTCCCCAGAACAAAAATTCTGATACGTTTGGATGACTAAATACAGCTATCATAAAATCTCGTGTATATTGCTCACGCACTTTTGGGTCTTGAACATCCATTGTAAATTCTGAAATACTAATTTGCTTTCCTAGTGTTGCGTAAAAAGATAAAATTTCTAGCACACGTTCTGGTGATGTTAAATCACTACCTATGTGGCTTTGTATACCAATACCTTGAACTAAACCGCCTGTATTTTCATCCAGTCGTTTTATATAATCGTAATACCACTGTTGCTTTTGAGTATCGATTCCGCCTTTACTTATAATTCCATATTCATTAGTAAAACGTTTAACTCTAGGTTGTTTTTGAGCTACTGTTTTAAAGGCATTAAACAAAATCTGTTCGCCTCCAGTAATTTTTTGCAAATCATTATTGGTGTAAGCCTCATTAACAACATCCCAATGTGTGACTTGCCCTTTGGTACCATCTAAAATACTATTTATATGAGTTTCTATAAGATCCGTTAATTTGTCAGGATTGTCTTTATTTTCTCTAAAACCCTTTGTTAGATACTGAAATCCTGGCCACACTAAGACGTGTCCTTTAACTGGTATTCCATCTGCTTTAAGTATTGATAAGGCTTCTAAAGTTTGCTCTCTTTTATGCTCTTTTGACCAAGCTTTAATTTTTAAATCATTACCTAAAACTACATTGTTAAACCCTTTTTTAAAGTTTTTATAATCATCAGAATTTTTAGTTACATCTTCAGCATCTAGTTTCGCACCAAATGGAAAGGCGTGATTTACTAATTTAATATTAACATCCTTATTAGTCATTGCGACTCCATCTTTTATAAACTGAACCTTGAAATTACCTTTTCTAATAGCTTCAATACGTTGGTTTGCCTCTTTACGCCATTCGGCATCAGCTTCCATACCAATATATTTGATTTCTGTTTTTGGTAAACTCTCTAGTGTTGTGCCTTCAGGAAACACTTCAAACTTAATGTCTTTCATTTTAAAAGACTGTGGTCTGTAACCATACTGCATCACAATACCTAAGTTTTCTTTTTTAATAAATCTATCAGCTTCAAACGGTAAATAATAGGTCTCCCATTCTGAAGAAAAGCTTTGTGTATAATCTATATTTCCTTTAAAATCTTTAGCTTGTTTAAATATAAAAAGGGCTTTAGCTTCTCCTGTCTCTGAACTTGATGTTTCAGTTTTTGCTTTAAATGATAATAAGAATACTGTGCCTTTTTTACTGCCTTTTGCGTTAATAGGGATTTTTGTAGCACAATTGTATATAAATTTAGGTTCTGTTTTAGTTTCAACTAAAAATTGAAGATTACCATTGTCATCTTTAGATTTCTCAATATTTGAAAATTCGCCTTTTGCATTTACAAATTTTAAACGGTCTTTATTTACTAAGTCTTTGCCTTTTGAACTGTTTTGGGCAAAGCCATATCCAACAAAAAGAAAACAAATGATAAGTGCTATTTTTTTCATTTTATTCAATAATATTTGATAGTTTTTCTGCTAACGATTTTGCACCTGCAATGCTTAAATGTAAATTATCATTTAAGTCTTCAATTGTAATAAATTTATGACCCTCAATGATATAAATATTTGTATCACCTTGTTGTTGTCGTTCTTTAATAACTTCTATTATTCCAGTAATAGAAGGTTGTATAGGTAAATTAGATTTTTTAGATAATTTCATTTTAGTTGCAGACGACACAATGCAATATATTTTCGTGTCCTTGTGTGTTTCTCTAGTAGTGCTTAACACATTTTTGTGACGGTTTTTTAAGGTTTCTACGCTAACACCCTCATCATTTTTAACAGTAATATAGTTGCTGCCTTCAATGCTAATATTTTTATTATCACATGCTACTTGTGTCTGTGCCGTTAGATTGATGTTGACTGTGAGAATTAATACTGATAAAAATTTTAGTGCTTTGTTCATGTACATATTAAAAATTAGATTTCCATTCGTTTAATTCTTTCAATAACTGTTCCGTAATTTTAGGGTTTTCTTCGGAAATATTATTAGATTCATATGGGTCTTTAGCTATATCATATAATTCTATGCGACCTTCCTCATACCAATTAATTAGTTTGTAATTACCTTTTCTTATAGCTGAAGATTTAGTATCTCCTGTATTTACTGGTCTTGCTTTACTTGAATGCCAAAATACCGTTCTATCGTTCCACTCGTCTTTATTTAGAAGTACTGGCAGAAAACTTTTACCGTTGGTATCTAAAGATTTGTTAGCTGTAATATCTAAAACCGTTGGAAATACATCCATCAGCATCACTAAAGATTCGTTATTTGTTTTTGGTTGAAATTTGCCATTCCACTTTACAAATAGTGGCACTTTAATTCCGCCATCATATAACCAACCTTTTCCTGCTCTTAACGGATAATTAGACGTTGCTAAATCGCGTTGTTTTGTTCCATCGTTTGATAATCCTCCATGGTCTGAAGAAAAAATAACAATGGTATTATCGTCAAGGTTTAAATCTTTAAGTAATTGCATCAGTTTACCAACGTTTTCATCCATAGTTTCTACCATTGCTGCATACTTTGGATGGTTTTGACGCATTTTAGTTCTTCCTGTACCTTCGTTTATAAATTCTGGCTGATTTCCAAAGTCAAAATTCTTTAGTTCTTCTTTATTACGTTGAATATCTTTTTGTTTTGCCTCTAAGGGTTGGTGTACAGCATAAAATGAAAACATAGCCATAAACGGTTTGCTTTTATCTGCATTTGTAATGTATTTAGCAACATTATCTGTCATCACGTCCATTAAATAATCGCCTTCTTTACTCACAGCATCTACATCTGGAATTGGTGATTTTTTAGACTTTCCTTTGCCTTTCTTTTCATTAAAAGGATACAAGAAACTTATTGGTGAGCCTGCATGACCTGCTGCAAAACTATAGTCATAACCAAAATCTTTTAAACTTTCTTCGCCACCCAAATGCCATTTTCCGAAGTAAGCAGTTTGGTAACCTGCTGATTTAATATTTTTTACAAAATTTTTGTTATCTGCAACATTATCCATTTTAAATCCATCATCTGGTACATCACCATTTTGAACTGGATAATTACCAGTCATCATCGCATAGCGCGATGGTACACAACGCGGATAATTAGCATAGGCATTATTAAACTGAACAGACTCTTTTGCTAAAGCATCGATATTTGGTGTTTGATAGATTTGACTTCCGTAAATGCTTAAATCGTGATAGCCTAAATCGTCTACGTGGATGATTAAGATATTGGGTTGCGCTTCGATTGAAATCGAACTTGAAGCTGAATCTGAAGTTGAATTTTGATTCGATTTGCAACTAAAAATCAAAACAACTAACATTAAATATGTCCAAAATATTTTTTTCATTACTCTAAAGTGATGCTTAACGTATTATTCTCTGTGATAGTCCTCTTAACAGACTTAAATTGATTTTTATAACTTACACTAAGCGTGTAGTCTCCTTTGAAAACTCTTCTCTTTAATTCACCATTTGAATTTGTTTTTAAATCATATGAAGAACTAAAAAAAGTATTCATGGTTTTTATCCATTGTTTTCCTGATACGGTTGGTGTACCATCATAGTTAAATAAAGCCCAAGGTTTTGAGTTTTTTGTATTGTTATAAAACGTCCAATGCCAAATGCCATCAACTAAATAATGGCTTGTATAAATGAGCATAAATTGTTCTATTAAAGCACTTCTTTCTTCAATAGTATAGGTTCTAATATCTGAGTCTCTAATTTCAAATTCTGTGGCGTGAAGCGGTAAATTAAATTCTTCGAAGCTTTTTAGTCTTTCAAGCATTTGCTCTGGTGACACAAATTGATGCTTTATCCTAGATTGAAAACCAATGCCTTCTAATGGTGCACCTTCATCTAATATGGACTGTATGATTTTTTTATACTTGCTTGGTCTACTATACGTGTTTGGTGTTGTGCCAGAAATCACACGATTTTCATTAATAAAAAGCTTTACATCTGGTTTATTGTTTAATTTCCTTACACTATCAGCTAATTTAAACCAATACGCAGATGTGTTTCTATCAGTTAGATCGTTAATTTGATGATTTCCTATAGGTTCATTTAAAACATCCCAACAGTTAACGTCCCATTTTTTTAATGCGTGTGTAAAATGCTGACTTGATAATGCGATGATTTTTTCTTCCTTTTCTTTGTTCGTAATTCCTTTTAAGTTCATTACTTTTTTTTCTTCAGGACGCATGTTTTTTATGTTTTCCCATACTAAAGCATGTCCACGAATATAAAAATCATTTTTAATAAACCAAGGTATTATTTGTGCTGCTTTAGATTCTGCTTCGCTAAAACGACGTTTGGGTTTTAAGGCATTTTCAAAACCACTACTGTTAAAATATGTTTTTAGTAAGCTTTTGTATTTTGCTGTGTGAGGTGAATTAAATACATCTTTGTCTATGGCTGCTCCAAACTTAAATTCGTGCTTTTCTAGGTTAATTTTAACCTCAGCGTTTGGAATAGTATTTCCGTTTTTGTCTTTTACAATTATGGTTAATTCTCGTTTTCTTAAACTATCAATTCTATGTAAGGCTTCTTTTTTCCAATTGGTATCCTCTTTTACTTTATCAGCGATAGTTTGATCTGAATTAGATTTGCAACTGAACATCAGAACAACTAATACAAAATGGATACAAAAAGTGCTTTTCATTACTGTATTTTAATAAGTTTAATCGTTTTCAATTGTACATTATCCCAAGCTTTCTTTCTTTGTCCCGAAAATGTTATTGTATTAACACCTTTTTTAAGCGAAAGTGTTCCTAAATCTAAAGTTTGGTAAATATCCAATCCACCAGTATTTGGTAATTTGGTATGCACTGGCTTGTTAACTTTTATCATTGCAAAGTTACCTTCTACTCGCGTTGACAATTTTGCAACTACTTTATAGTTGCCTTTTTCGGTTACATTTACTTTCCAGTGCGCTTGATTTCCGGTGTCAATACGACCTGGAATACAATTTTGCCAATTCCTAAAATAAGGTTCATCGCCATCATAAGCGACTTCTGGAATACAGTCAAATTGTGGTTTTATGGTCAGCAAAGCGCTTTCAGGATTTAGTAAAATAGTATGGTCTTCTGATGGTTGAATGTAACCGATATCAATTTTTAGTGGTTCAGAAATTTCTAATTTTATAACAGAAACTGCATTATGTGGTGCTTCTTTTGGTAATTCTGAAATTTGAAGTCCTGATTCAGTTTTTTCTGTTTTTAAATCTGAAGTCTGTCCTAAAATTGAAGCTGAAACAGATGTATTATGTAACCCTTTTACTTCTAACCTTCCATTTGATGGCCAATCGTAAATATGAAGATAGATTATAGATTTATCATCTATTTGTTTCATCGTTGCTTCCCCAAACGGTAACTTATAAAATGGACTCTTTTCAGTTTCATAAATCGCTTCATTATTGACAGCCATCCACTCGCCAATATATTCTAAAGCTTCTTGAGCATGTTTTGGAAATTCGCCATTTGATTTTGGACCAACATTAAATAAAAAATTGCCTCCAATAGATGTCATGTGTGTTAAGGTATTTAAAAGAAAAGCTGGTTCTTTCCACAACGTATCTGATGGTTTATAGCTCCACGAACGGTTTTGAGTTAAACACAATTCATTATAGTCTTTTTCAAAAACACCTGGAATGACTTGTTCAAAAGTTTGAAAATCCATTTGTGATGTAGTGCTTAAACGAGGATTTACGATAATATTTGGTTGCAATTTAACCAACTCGCGACCAATAGTATTTGCCAAGTCATTGTTTTGGATTTTTCGAGCAGAATCCCACCAAATTAATGAAATCTCACCATAATTTGAAAATAACTCGGTAACTTGACCTTTTACAATGGTTTCAAAATACGTATCCCAATCGCCTTCCTGTTTTGTATCCCAACGCTTTTTTGGTGTGTAACCACCAGCGTGATACCAATCTTGTGCCTGCGAATAATACACTCCAAATTTGAGTCCGTATTTTTTACAAGCTTCAGATAGTTCTTTAATTACATCACGTCCAAAAGGTGTTTGTGCCACAATGTTATAATCACTCACATCGGATTGAAACAAAGCAAATCCATCGTGATGTTTTGTGGTCATTACCATATATTTCATACCTGCATCGTAAGCCGATTTTGCCCAAGCATCTGCATCAAATTTTGTAGGGTTGAAGTTACCAACCACATCTTTTTTGTAATCTTCTATTGGAATGGTAAGGTTTTGCATAATCCATTCGCCTAATGGACCACGTTGCTTTTTACCTTTGTATTCGCCATCTAAAACACTATACGCTCCCCAATGTATAAACATCCCAAAACGCGCATCTGTGTACCATTGCATTCGCTCGGTTTTTTGAGTTGGTGTTTCAGTTTGGTAAGCGCCTTGACTATAGCTTTTGGTTAAAGTCGCTATAAAAAACAGGATAAAAATATATTGCGTTAGTTTCATATTGAAATATTAAGACCTCATAGGTTTTGACTTCGACTACGCTCAGACACCAGAAAACCTGTGAGGTCTATTACATTTAAAAAATTTTTAGTTTTTCTTCTTTCCTTTTCCTTTTTTATCTCCCTCAGCTTTAGGCTTTCTAATTTTTGTTTTTGAAGGGATTAAATACGCTTTTTTCCAATCCTTTAAAAGCTTATACATTTGCTCTTTTTTTGCAGATTCTTTTTCAGCAAGATTAACCTCTTCGGAAACATCTTCTTTTAAATTATATAGTTCTAAGGCTTTTGTCTCTAAATATTCTATAAGTTTATAATCACCAGAACGCACCACAGCCATCTTACTGTCTCCTGTACTATGTGGTCTAGCTTTACGGGAAATCCAGAACACTGTTCTGTCTTTCCAGTTGTCTTTTGCTTTTAAAACAGATGCGTAACTTTTACCATCAAGACCTTCTACCGTTTTATTGGTTGCTAATTCTAATAAGGTTGGAAATACATCCATCCCTAAAATAATAGATTCATCGTCAACTCGTGGTTTTAATTGGTCTGCCCATTTCACAAAAAGCGGAACGCGGATTCCACCTTCATACAACCAGCCTTTTCCTGCTTTTAGCGGAAAGTTTGTAGTTGCTAAATGACGTTCACTTTTATTACCATCATTGGACAGTCCTCCATGATCTGAAGAAAACACGATGATTGTGTTTTTGTCAATACCTAAGTCTTTTAATGTTTGTAATAATTTACCAACGTTTTCATCTACATTTTCTACCATACCTGCATAAGCAGCATCATCTTGTCGCATTTTACGACGCCCTTCGCCTTCTTTGACGTACTCTGGTGTATCACCAAAATCTATAGATTTAAGTTGCTCTTTGTTACGTGCTTCGTCTTCTGGTTTAGCCTCAATTGGTGTGTGTACCGCATAGTAAGCTAAAACCGCCATAAATGGTTGATCTTTAGGATTATTTTTAATGAAATCTATAGTAGCATCAGTTAATAAATCTGAAGCATAATCGCCTTCTTTACCGTCGCGTTCCAAATCTTCAACTTGTTCTTTGTGGCGTTTCCCGTTTTGCTTAAAATTAAATGGATAAAATCTACTTCCAATTCCGCCAGCTCTTCCTGCTGCATACGTATGGTTAAAACCAAAAGGTTTTGGCTCACTATCACCTTCTCCAAGATGCCATTTGCCAACGTAAGAGGTATTATAACCAGCATTTACAAATTGCTTAATAAGGTTTTTACCTTCTGGAATACCTCCTAGCCAACCTTTGTTTTCGTTTACAGGATATGTTCCTGTTATCATACCATAACGCGATGGTGTACAACGTGGATAACTGCTGTATGCATTTGTAAAACTTACCGACTCTTTGGCTAATTGGTCAATATTGTCTGTATTGTATAATTGAGAACCTGTGATGCTTAAATCGTGATAGCCTAAATCATCGGTGTGGATGATTAAGATGTTCGGTTTGTCTTGAGCGAAAGTTGATAATGACAAACCGAAGGCTAATAAAAATGTAAGTTTTTTCATTTTAATTTATGTCTTTAAATTATAATCTTTTAGACCAATGTTTTATTGTTAGTTTCAATTCAGAAATTGTGCCAAAAAAAGCGATAACTCTCATCATCGCTTTTGTTTTATTTTGTTAAATGAGATTTGAGTTTTTCTTTTAACTCTTTTACTACCATTTTATATGCTGGGTCTTTTATCAAGTTTCGAGTTTCTAATGGGTCTTTTTCATAATCATATAGCTCACGACCTTTAATATTATCGTCATTATAACTGTCATAACTTCTATAATTGTTATCGTGCCATTCTGTGTAGCGGTAAGGCTCTGTTCTAATCGAATATCCCATACGTTTACCGCGAGCATACTGGTGATATGCATAATCCATCTCAACCGTAGTTGTATCATCATTATCTAATAAAGGCACTAACGATTTACCGTCTGTTTGGTTATGTAGCTTCACATTAGCTAAATCAAAAACTGTAGGGAATAAGTCTACCAAATTTACAGGATGGTGAGATTTCTGATTTTTGGCAACACCAGGACCAGCAAACATAAATGGAATACGTGTGGCTTGTTCAAAATTTGAATGTTTACACCACTCTGTATGATCACCCAAATGAAAACCATGGTCACCCCAAAGTACAATTACAGTTTCTTCTAATATACTTCGCCTTTGTAAATCATCTAATAATTTTCCTATCTGTGCATCTATATATGAAATACAAGCCATATAACCATGAATTAACTCGCGTTGCTTAGCGTCTGACAGTTTATCTCCAATATTTAATGCATTATCAATATCAGAAAACGCCCTTAGTTCACCAAACGAATGAAATGCAAATTTTGGTGTACCTTCTGAAAGCTTCTGAAATTCGGCTAGTTCAATATGATCTCTATTGTATAAATCCCAATACTTTTTTGGTGCAACAAAAGGCAAATGTGGTTTTTGGTAACCAACTCCTAAGAACCAAGGTTTTCCTGATTTTTCTAAATCGTCTAGTTGCTGTATTGCGGTTTGTGTATATAATCCATCTTGATAGGCAGTATCACTAACATCTGCACTTTCAGTTGATGGTTTTAAACGTTTAAATACGTAGCCTCTCTGTTTGCCTCCTCTTTTAATACCTTTAGCAATAGCCTCTTCTTTAAGCTTGGCCATTTGCTTTTTTGTTTCAGGATTTTGGTAATACTCAAAAGCTGCATTGCCATATTCTGGGTCGTAATTTTTTGGTAATTGGTGAGGCATACTCCAACTTTTACCATCATGACCTGGCGACGAACTGCCTTTATGATAAATTTTACCAACAGCAGTTGTAGCGTAACCTTGATTAATTAAATGCTCTGGCATAGAAATCAAACCATCTGATGATTCTCTAAAATCGGTATGCAAATCCCAAACCTTCGTTTTATCTGGATTTGAACCTGTCATTACACTTGCCCGAGATGGGCCACAAACGGCATATTGAACATGTGCGTTTGTAAAGGTCATTCCCATTTTTGCCAAGCGATCAAAATTTGGTGTATGCATTTGCGATTCACCATAATTAGAAAGCAATGGTTTTAAATCATCTATAGCAATAAAAAGAATATTCTTTTTTTTTCCCTGTTTTTGGTTGATTTTTGTCTCTACACTTGTGTCTTTAGTTTTTATTTTTTGAGCATTACAAGCTAATAATATAACAACTGAAAGCGATAACAGATATGATAATTTTCTCATTTAATTACTTGGTTTTACCAGTGAGTACATCTTGAACAGAGGTTTCATCATCTTTTTTATCAACTATAGATCCAAAGTCTGTATCGGTAATCATTCTGAAATCTGATAATGATTTATCATTCCCAGATTTTTTCATCAAGTCTTTTAATTGTTTTTTTAAATCTAAAATCACACTTACATATTCTGGATTATCAATGATATTATTCATTTGTGTTGGGTCTTTTTCCAAATCATATAATTCCCAAACATCAATATTATAATAGAAATGTGTCAAGGTGTATTTCTGAGTTCTTATACCATAATGCGGTTGTACGTGATGCCAATATGGGAATTCGTAATAGTGGTAATACATGGCTTGTTCCCAATCTTTTGGTGTGTTACCTTTTAAAACAGACTTGAAGCTGCGTCCTTGCATTTTTTGATCTGTATCTATGTGAGCTAAGTCTAATAATGTTGGTGCAAAATCTATATTTGTTACGATATCTTCGTTCACACTTCCTGCTTTAACAACTTTAGGATACCTCACCATAAATGGCATTCTAACAGATTCCTCATAAATAAAACGCTTATCAAAAAATCCGTGATCTCCTAAATAAAACCCTTGGTCTGATGTTAAAACAATAATCGTATTATCCGTTAATCCATTATCATCAAGATACTTCAATACACGTCCAATATTATCATCGACAGACTTTACACATGCCAAATAATCCTTAATGTAGGTTTGGTATCTCCATTTTCTACCTTCTTCGGCAGTCATACCTTCTGGCTGAACAACTTCACCTGGTTTAGCTCCATAAAAAGCCCATTTGATTTTTTCTCTTCCTTTTAGATTCGCAGGTTCTTCAAATTTCATATCTCTTCGAGAGAAATATTCCATGGTCATTTCTGTATCACCAGCTGTTAACTCACGACCTTTATAATCGTCATTGAATGTTGCTGGATAAGGGAATTCAATATCGTCCCATAGCTTTTCATACTTCGTATCTGGTTGCCAAGGTCTGTGTGGTGCTTTGTATTGTAATACCATCATAAACGGTTCATCCTGCTTGCGTTCACTTTCTAACCAATTCATAGCAAAATCTGTACTTAGATTAGTAGAATAGCCTTTGACCTTAGTGTCTTTGCCATTCATGTTATAAACAGGATTCCAATAATGCCCTTGTTGGCCAGCAGAATTGTGGTATTTGAATACATCAAATCCTTTTGGCTCTGTCCCTAAATGCCACTTTCCGAAGAGTGATGTTTGATAGCCACTTTTTTGAAATTCTTGTGGAAATGTCCATTTAGACGCATCAAATTTTCCACCACTTTCGTTTTTATAATACCCATTTAGGTTACTATAATTACCTGTTAAGATTGCAGAACGTGAAGGTCCACAAATAGCGTTAGTACACAACGCATCTTGAAAGAGCATACCTTCTGAGGCAATTCTGTCGATATTTGGTGTTGGTGCAATATCCTTGTAAATTCCACCATAAGCACTGATGGCTTGTGTGGTTAAATCATCTGCCATGATGTAGATGATGTTAGGTTTTTGCAACTCCTCTACCTCAACTTCAACTGATTTAAAAGCTTGGTCTTTATTATTAGTGTCTTTACAAGATACTATAAGTAATGCACAGGCAAAACTTAATCTTAATAGCTTTATCATTTTATTTTACTTTATCTAATGTTATTATTTCAGAAACAGTAATTGTAGCTTCTTTTAATGCTTTATCTGCGGAAGAATTACCAGTCATAATAGTAAACTCACCTGGTTCTACTACAAAATTGAAATCTGCATCGTACATGGCTAAACTTTCAGCAGAAATAGGAATTTCTACAGTTTGTGTTTCACCAGCTTTTACAAACACACGTTTGTACCCTTTAAGTTCTTTTACAGGTCTTGTGTATGAGCTTCTGTCATCTCTTATATACATTTGAATAACTTCTTCTCCATCTACATTACTCGTGTTTTTCACCTCAACAGTAACTATGATTTCATCTTCTATTCCTGAAAAATTTGCTTTAGAAACCATTGGCTCGGACAATTCAAATTTTGAATAACTCAACCCAAATCCGAATGGATGTAATGGTACTTTCTTTTCGGTATTGTATTTATGAATGTAAGCGGTTGGCTTATGGTTATACACCATTTGTAATTGACCTATACTTCTAGGCACAGTTAACGGTAATTTTCCACTTGGGTTAACTTCTCCCATTAATATTTCTGCTACTGCTTGACCACCAAATGCTCCTGGTTCCCATGCGTTAACCACTGCTTTTGCACGCTGCTCTAACCAAGGTTCTGCAATAGGACTGCCACTTACATAAACCACAATTACTGGTTTGTTAAGTTCTAACATTTTATTGGCAAGTTTCATTTGGTTACCAGATAATTTCAATGTTGCTCTGTCTATATTTTCTCCTGTAGTTTTGTTTTTCCAGTCATGACGGTAAGAATTTTCACCTAAAACCAAAACCAGAATATCTGCATTGGCTGCTTTGCGTTTTGCAGTTGCAATATTTTCTTTAGTAATCCATTTTGAGCGTTGACCACAATCGTAATATTCTGTTGAATAGCCATATTTATCAGCAAGATTGTCTAAACCTTCTTTGATGGTAATATAATTTTCTTCTGGCTGTGGTGATGTCCAATCACCAAGTGTCGTCATGTTATCTGCATTAGGTCCTGTGATAAAAATCTTTTTACCTTCTAACTTTTTTAATGGTAATATGCCTCCATTTTTTTGAAGCACAACACCTTTTCTAGCTTGCTCTAATGCAGTTGCCTGATGTTCTTTTGTGAAAATTTTGTTCTTGACACCTTCTAAGTCAATAAACGGATTTTCAAAAAGTCCTAATCTAAATTTTGCTTCTAAAATTTTACGTACAGCTTCATCAACTCTTGCTTCTTTTATTTTTCCTTCCTTAACCAATTCAACAACATAATCTTGAAAATACGGTCCATGCATGTTCATGTCCATTCCTGCGTTAACAGAAAACTCAACAGATTCTTTAAAGTCTTTTGCAACGTGATGCCATTTTGCGATACGGGAAATATCATTCCAGTCACTAACATAAAAACCTTCAAATCCCCAACGATCCCGCATTAAATCTGTCATCATGTATTTATCCATATGTCCTGGCATACCATTAACTTCGTTATGCGCTGCCATGATAGAATATACATTGGCTTCTTGCGCTGCTC